>Ga0210059_1010163_pt1 | contig 14575 bp, 11 predicted proteins | sample Ectturendosymbi2_FD_188042 | JGI IMG/M metagenome (GOLD analysis project Ga0210059, IMG submission 188042) | Ecteinascidia turbinata endosymbiont from Florida, USA - Sample 2 (SPAdes) (version 2) | ecosystem: Host-associated > Tunicates > Ascidians > Unclassified | place: Key West, Florida...
CCCCCGACCCCCCGCCTCGTACGCCTATGGCTATGACCTATATGGGCGAAACTTCAGCACAGCTAGAACAGGAATTCCAAAAAGTGTTTCGAAAATATATGAAGAAACATTGCTGACTTAGTTTTCACTCGCAGACCACGTACAATCGGAAATCGTTTTTAGTACAAAGATAAGCAAGCGTATGTGCAAAGACGCAATGTGGCTTAGCCCAGTGCTTCCCAACCTTTTTCAGTTCGCGACCCACTTTTAATGCAAGTTTTATTGTGCGACCCACAATGAGATATGACCAAACGTTCGCGACCCACTTTTAATGCAAGTATGACAATTAAGAAAAGGTCTTTTATGAGAATCAAAATGCGTGCTCAGTAGGCGAAGTATATCCTCTGTTTAGTTTAGATCAGTGGTTCTCAAAGTGGCGGAATCGGCCCCTTGGGGGTGATTTTGGGGGAAAGGGGGAAAAAAGCACAAGGGGTAATGGCAATGGGGGGGCAAACAACACTAAGGGGCGAAAATGCTCAACCACTTGTAGATCACTGAGTTATCTTCAGTAGCCTAAAGCAATTTATCTGTTAAATTTTTACTCTGAATCGTCTATGTGCCGGGCTGCAGCCAGTAGCGGACACAAGCCACTTTGGTGGGGGGGTGCGACATCGATTTGCAGTGAACCCAATGCTTCGCAGGACCCTATTGCGTAAACCAATCACTCCCACACACGTACATTTACGAGGAAAGAAGTCTAAGGTTGGTTTAGAAGCTTGAGTGATAAAATTGGTCAAACTTTAACACTGCACCGCTACGGAACCAACAAACAATGTGCCACAAAACAACCACAGGACGCAGTCACTGGCGTCGGCGCAGGTACATGAAGGACTCGAGATAAACAATTCATGTGACGGCATAATACTTATTCTCATTGTAGGTCATGTTTGTTACATCACAATTACCGGTGGCAGTAGCCGGCATAGTACAATAGTGCTGTTTTACTTGTATGTTAATTGCAGCAAGTGAGCGTAGTCACTTGGATGTGGTTTCGATCAGTGCTCTTCAAATGGGGAACCTTACAGTTTTTAATAGTCGTTTGGAATAGCCTACACACCCATAGTACTAATTTGTGTATAACATTTGTTATTGCAGGTAGTTTTGATGAAATAATAACAAAAAGCGGGTTGATTCTGCTTATATTGAAACCGAAATTAAGAGAACGGAAAGAAACAAACACTTTGTAATGCGTGAAAGCACGAAAGTAACGAAAAAAATGAAAGCGAGAAAGCACGATCATCCACGGGCTTCCGCAGAAATTTTTCCAGGGGTGGGCAAGGTCAACATTTTGTTTATCATTTCCAAATTGCTGACGATCAGTATTCCCTCTAAGATAATTTTACACTGAGCAAATATTTGTTTTAGTGAGCATGATTATTTTAGAGCTGAGTAAGTAGAGTTTTTGATGAATTACAAACTTTATTAATTATATAATAAATATACAATCTTATCAAAATACGAACAAAATACACATTTCATTCAAATAGCTTCTTGTTTGCGTGCTTTTCCATTACTTTGGAATGTTGCATGTGCGCGAGAATGAGACTTCACTGCGCAACAGTTCTGGTGGTCCTGGGTATTTGTGTCCCATAAAGGAACATTGCTGACGATGCAATGCAAATGGACGTTCGCAAAACTCGTTATCCTTTCTACACTACAAAGAAAATGTCCCATGTTACGGTAACAATCACAAAAAACGCTTCGTTGGCAGCAATAGCCAGGTATATAAGTATTATGACAATTTACACAGTAGTTTATCTGCAGATTTTCAACGCAGGGCATTTCTTTTCAAGTAAGCATTGCCATGACTAGCGTACGGAGGGGGGGCCACTGTGCCATGGCCACACCTTCAGACCCTAAAAATAAAAAAATGTAAAAACATTATAGCCTAAAACTTGCTTCCAGAATGCACAAAAATGCGTATTTTTAGGTGTAAATTTGCAAAACTTTCCCGGGAGCATGCCCCCGGACCCACTTCCCCTAAAGTTGATTTGTGACGAAACCTGGACCCCCTCGGAAATTTTCTGCGTACGCCAGTGATTGCCAGGATCTGTAAAGAAAAAAGCATTGGATTACCATGGTTTTCAACGAAACCACAAATTATGACTTCACTTACTTAGCAAGCAAGACCGCAACCAGCTGATATATTCAACTGAACTAACAACTGAACATGTTTTTGAAAATGTCGGGGGGAATTGCCCGGTTGCTTCTCCTCCTGATTACGGGATCAGCTAGCAAGACTTGTGAGCATTACTTAGAAACAAGAGCTGTAAACGTCTGGGATCTCGTCCAAAGCGATCAATAAAACCTTGCTACACAAACCGAACAATTAAGTAGACCTGTATGTTGACACGACTACGAACAATCTTACTAGACTTAAAACACCACGCAGGTTTTGCAAAATTTACCAGATGAATTATGAAAACTCGCCACAGCAAATATAGCTTTGCACTCAGTATTTACTCAAATGTCAGAACTAAACCTTAACGATTGAGACATATTCCCACAAGCCTGCACAGATGCATTCTAACAAGTCACGTAATTTTATACTGAATGAAAACAAGCCTGCATAAGTGTAGTTTGACACTCCGGCACATTGGTCACACTCGCACTAATGGATTTTTCAATCATGTGGAAGCACTGCTAAAACTCACTCATGCTTCTTTTCACAAAGTGCAAATGTACGTGGCTTACCGCTATCAGCATGTCACTGTCTCGATGCATTGCCTGTCACGATGTGTACGTTTAACAGTCTCATTCAACAAAACGCCTGCTACCGTGATGTAAGGTGAACTTTTGAAGATTTGTTGCCATGTTATTGTTACGCAATAAAGACCAACAGTGGAACAATCCGCTCGCGACTTTCGCAACCAACCTCTGCAGGCAAAGGAGGGTACATGAGTGAACTGCAAGCTCATCACTGCATGACACTATACCTGTGACCTGCTTTTGTGCAGTGTGAGTTTCATACCGGCAAAAAAACTGTCATTCCAAGAATCAAACCTATTAATCGGAATTAAGATACCGACTTCAGGTTTTTCCAGAAATATTTGGTTCTTAATCTCAATTTCCAGGGTGGAAATGCTGGTTTTGCCCCTCCTGCGGACGCCCATGCGATCACTGACTATTTTATATCAGGTTCCACAAACAAGGCCAGCTCATCTAATGAAAAGAAGAAACGTTTTTGACTAATTGTTAGCATTAGTGAATTTTTAACATCTTTAGCGATTAAGTAATGTGCAGAAAAAAAATATTTTGGCGATGATTTTCAATGAAATTGAGTGTCATGTCAACAACTCTTTAGGTCTGGTGGGGGGAGATTCATCCCCTGCATCCCCCTCCTGTGTCCGCGCCTGACTACAGCATGCATGGATTACTGTATATTCACAAGAATTCTGATCGTAAGATTAGCATCATCATACAGTTGCTTAGTTCAGCTGTTTAATTCTTTCTTTATAAAATTATTAAATATTACTGCTTTGTGTTTGCTTTATCAGGCGTGGCGGGTGAAAACGACATGTCGGGAGTGAAATGGGGAGTGGAATTAAAATGTTTGTGAAACCCTGGTTTAGATTATAGACCCTGATTCTTGGCTGCAAAATAATTACTTAGGATTCATAGTTAAAACTTATAGCAATATTTCAGGCCGAGCTGAAAATCGTAAGCAATATATTTCAGTTTTGATCGTTATTTAGAGATTCATTACTTCAAATCAATGCACACAAACCTAAGCACAGCGAGACCTGAAACACAGTAGCAGCAATGAGCAGGTAAATTTAAAAATAAATTCACAGTTAATTTATTAGTTGTTAATCAAATGAAACACTACGACAATTACAGCAATTCCTCAAGCAGTAAATCATATTCAGATATATTATCTGAGCTGTACTTTCTAACGTTTTGGTATTAATTTGATAAATTTTGTTAATATTCAGTCACATTAATTGTTCTTTCAAAAATGGCAATTTTTTGGCGTCAAAAAATATTGCCAAAGCAATTGGCAAATTTTTTGGAAAAGAGTGATTTATGGCAATATTTGCCAAATTTGGCACCATCTGGCAACCCTGCCCATCACCCATTTCATGGTCTAGCCTATACAAATATGGAAATTTTGGCTTCCGTTGTCAACCACAGTGATCTTTCATTGAAGACACTTTTAGCCATTTCTGCGCACTAAACCTAAATTTTATTTAATTTTTGAAAGACATTTGGTGTAGTTTTTAGTTTTTAACTTTTTACCCTAAAGAGTTCCACACCAGTTTTATCCTCAATGGCGTACTAGTGTTAAGTTTTACAATGATCTTTCCCCCATCAGTCATTAGGTTGACAGATATTTGTGGAATTCAACTTATGATAAGGGCACATCTGATGCAAGAAGATGGAGAACCCTTTGCGCACTGACGGATTTACGCATGGGTCATATAGCCTAGCCTAGGGCCCCCCTTTAGGTCCCCGCGCAACTCTTTCCTATGACGACTAATTGTTAACTTAAAATTTGCGAAACTGCGCAGAGGTATAACTTCACAATTTAATCTGAAACGAGAGAAAACATCTAGACTCTTATCACTACGATAATATTGTTTACTATACGCAGCATAAGAATGACAATACTGCTTTTCATCGGAGTTCTGTGGTGTCTGGCGGTCTTGCGTTGTTGCGAGCTTTCTGTCAGTGGAAGATTGAACATCAAGTTAGAAAGTGCTGTGAAAGGCCAGATCTGCTTTTTTTAGTCGACTTGTGTGTCTACGTTTAATTATGAAACATCGCGTTAAATCTGGGTTTTTTGAAGTGATAAATGCATCAGCAACTTCAATGTGTTCAATATAATATAAAGATAACTGTATATTACAGCGTTTGCAAGCGCTCATCAGGAGAGAAAGTAGGCCTACGCATAGCGGATGAAGCAGAACGTGCTCAATCGGTTTCACATCCTCATATAAGATCATTGTTGGTGTTATAGGCTATATATATAATGTTATTGTCTCTAATGCCAATTGAAGAAACTAGTGAAACAGGATTGACTGATTGTTTAAATTTTTGATGTCTCGCTATGCATAAAAATTAAAAAAAAATTATGTTAGAGGAAGAAGGCACTGGGATTATATTTTTTGTGGCATTTTAGATCCCGCTGCAGTTCAAGAGTGCACAAAATTCCCAAGTGAAAGAAATGTACTCCTACATTTAGTGAGACATATCATCAACGGATTATGTTACCAGCTTTATGAAAAACGTCTTGACAACAAAAAAAGGTCGTCCAAATGTAAATGTTTGAACTGCAGATGAAAATTTGGAAGAGGAACTGCAAATAAATCAGTATTCGATTGTCGTTTCAATTCAAATAAGCACACTCGTATGTTTTTGTTCGTAACACAAGTTTTCTGGGTTTTATTGTACGAATAAGTTTTTTTTGTGGCCAATCTAGATTTATTTGAAATCACTGAATGGGAGCCCTGCATGAGACAAATGAATGCAGACATCTTGGCAGGTAATGCAGCAAGGCAGTGACACTGTTGATAGCAGTAAGCCAAGCACAGTTCAAAGTTGATAGCAGTAAGCCATGCATAGTTCAATACTGTCTGAAACAGGGCCAGCCTTAAACCGATGCAACCAATGCAGCTGCATTGGGCCCCGCGCCTCTGGGGGGCCCGCGTCATGGTGTTTAGGTAGACTGTTCATTTTTCCAGATACCCCTTGCGCTCCAGAATTCAGTAGAAACGGCTTATAAATCTCATTGTTAACAAACAACGCTCTTTTTAAAACAAGCGATGAATTTCCTCTATTATTGAACGTTACCAAACGTGCTCAATTCTCGTGGTAAGGCTTTATATCTGCGCTCTACCCGGGTCGTATAACACAGTTGACTGAACACGATGACGTCATGAAACTACTGCTCAGAGAGGCCCCACGCCTCGGTCTTGCATTGGGCCCCGCACCTGCCAGGACGGACCCTAGTCTGAAAGGAAGCATGAGTAAATCTGTAGCAGTGCTTCCAAAAGTTCGAAAAGCCCATTGTTAATGTGGGACTATGATCAACGTGGCCGAGAGGATAGCTTAATCAAACGACTCTTATGCAGGCTTCTTTTCACACAGTATAAAAATACGTGGCTTGTTAGAATAGGTCTGTGCAGACTTGTGGGAATGCGCATTTATCGTTAAGGTTTCCTTCTGACATCTTAGTGAGCACTAAGTCCTAACGTATAATTGCTGTGGCGAGTTTTCGCAATTCATTTGCTCAATATTTTTGAAGCCTGCGTGGTGTTCTAACTTTAGTAAGTTGTCCAATAGCCTTGTCAACGTATAGTTCTACTTCTCATTGCTTGAAACAGTTTTGCGAGAGTGTCTAACTTCCTTGTTTTTTTCACCACTCATGTTGTTCTGGCCGTTGATTATTCGACTTGTTACGTCTTATTTGTTCTCGAAAAATTGATATTAGACAGTTTTCTTATATAGACAGATAAGAAAAAGCATTTCAGACAGCCGAAGCGTAGAAAACATTTCAGACAAAAGATTGAGAATTGAGGTTCAACCAGCACAGACTAATGGGTTAGAAAGGGTAAAGCGTTTTGTGAACATACATTTGCATTGAATCGTCAGCAACCTACAAAGGACAACCAAAATTTCGACGTTGCTCCCCTGGAAAAATTTCTGCGGCCGTCCATGAATGCACTGATTTCGGTCTCATTCTTGGGTCATAAAGCGTGGTGCTGTTTGGTTCAATTCTTTTAAGTCATTCAAAAACGACCAATGCCAAAGTTTTCAGTTTTCGTAACCTATGCACTAACGCTGTAATCAAAAAGCTTAGTCAAAAAACGATTATAGCAATCAAAAAATCACTAAAGGAGTGTTTGATGTTCAATCGCGAGGCCCCCAAAAGCGCGAGGCTCCAGGCATTTGCCCGGTTTGCCGAATGAATAATCCGGCCCTACCTATAGCATAGCTATAGTTCAGGGGTCTCCAAACTTTTTTGTCCGAGGGCCACATTAGCTATCACAACAGTTCGAGGGCCGGACGTGTTACGTAATGTGATTGTTTTAGGATAGGTTTCATTCTACCAAATCAACAAATGTTATCGCAAAAATATTATTCTTCTATTATTGATAAAATGCGGGCCGGATGAAATGGCTTCGCGGGCCCGATTTGACCTCCGGTCCGTAGTTTGGAGACCTGCTATAGAGGATTAAAACATATATTTTGTATTGCTTGGAAAATGACAACATAAAAACGGCATAAATAAACCCTGTGTCCGCTGATCGAATGGATTGTGCTTGTAGTTTCAGATCGGAAACCACTCAAGCACGTATTCCACCCCTTCCTTGGTGTAATTAGAGCTATACCTTCTGCTTATGTGCCAAATAGTCCGAAAACCTGCTTTTATCGCTTAGCTCTGTTTGTAAAATTAATTTTTCTACTATTCCTTGCATATATTATGCGTACTCGCTTTATATACATAAATCTTAAAAGCATTCGTCATGATAACTGTCAGCTCAACATTACAGAAAAAAATAGGGTTTTGCTTTCAATCGATGTGTATTTCTTACAAGCTCGAACGCACAAAAACAGGTTACGCTTCTTACTCACAATATCAACCAACAAGAATCACAGATATGTTTTCCATGATGTTAACATGCAGATATACCATTTAAACAAGTTGAATAAAAAATGCACAGTCTTTGAAATTTGGTTTGAAAAGAATTCACCAGAGTGCAGGCTCCATGGTGATGCCTGTATAGGCCGCGATTATGACCTGTGAAAGCTTCAGGTGAAAAATGCAGAGTTATTCATATGCGAGATAGTCATGTGAAAAAGTTACGCAGTTTTCTGTTCTAGATAGTTCTTCAGTTACGTTTCGAAATCGCCAACAAGACGCGTGACGTAGATGAGGCGCGAAGCAGGGTTTGACCAATTCAGACGGTGTTCATCACATGCTTCATCAGTACAGCCGAAGCTAAGCATCGTAAAAAGAGTGGCAGCGCTAAACGTTATATAGACACATATACAAAGTATGCTTACAAGCAATGGATCTTCGCCGATGTGCGAAGCATGATATAGATTGAGATTTGCAATAAAGGTGGATTTACGTAATTTTTTTCAGACATTTAATGAGCGCAACCAACTGAAATTTTATGGGGACAGTGATTGTAACTTGTACCTAACAAGCAAAAACCTTAATGGCGCTTTCAGAATGTTTTTGAAAATTTCGGTGGGGGTCTCCCCTGGTTGCGGGCCATAGTACAATTGTTTATCATTATTCTTCAACCTTTTATCGATGCAGTTCTTTTAATTGTTGCAGTCTGAAGGCTTCTTTGTTTTCTGAATAAGTTTCACTCTTGTTTGTCTTTCACAGGTTCATGTGTGAGCTTCATGTTGAGAAAATAAGAGGGTTTCCCAACACCAACCAAGTCAAATACATCGGTGTATTATACCTAACTGAAAGATGACAATGACACGCAGAGGCCTGTCAACTTACTTTATTGTGCAGCTAACGAGCTCAGATTCACCTTAGCTCAGTGGTCTATTGCAGTTAAAAAACACTTTGTTTCGTGCGTATTGCATGCTAATGTATGTGCCTGTCAACTGTTGTGCAGATACTAGAGTCTTGCGCGGGTTGAATTTTTTGTCTGCTCCCGCCACGCATCTGCAAAATTTAAACCCGCCCCGTACCCACAGGAATTTGAGAAATCTTTCCCACTCCTGCCCCGCAGACTTCCCACCCTCCCCGCGCACCCTTCTAACCCGCGCCCACCCCACCCCTCTCTGTTTCTGTCTAAAACCTGAACCTGTCACTGTGTGTCTGAACACCACTAAAAATTCACGCAATGTGTTTTATCGCTAGTAGGCGGTGGCAATTTATTCAGTGGTTCATTTGAAAGCCATCATAAAGCTCTGAAACACTGTGTAGTAAAAATGTGAAACCCTTTCAGTCAAAATTGAGCGCTTCTTTCTTACCATTAAGAGCACTGTTCAAAAAGAGTATGTCGTTCACTGACGAACTTTTAAATTTGCTCTTCTGTTATTCACAACAGACCTAGTCATACTAAACACTCGTTTATTAGCAGCGCTAGTTGCCGCCATGCAGAACGTATTTCTTGCAAGATCACTGAGAAGTGGAAACTCCAAACTCTGGTCTCGCTGTGCCACTAGAGAATGTCGCTACACCCTTTTACCTCAAGCTCTCCTCAGATTTGGATTTCTTGCTCATACAACTTTCACATGCATTGGGTCAACATTTAGGTACCCACACAAAAGAATTTCGCGCGCCCCGCACGCGCCCCGTAGATACAAGTACGGCCAGAGTTTTGGCGCCCCCACCCTGCCCGTTCATGGCAGCATAGATGCGAAGAATGAGTTGGGAATAAATGGGAAAAGCTGACTCGGGCTCTGCAATCGCCTGCATCTAGTAGTTTCTCGACCCGTCTGAAAACTTCCTGTGACTATGACGTCACAGAATTGACGTCGAGACCTTTGCATCTTGGAAATCATTAACTACCGTAGAGTTAAGAATCTAGTAGTTTCGAGTGAAGCTATTCCCTCTGAAATTTTGTTCACGATTGAACAATCAAACTGTTTTATTACGACACTCCAAATTGCGGTAATGTATTCTCGATTTGTAGCAACTAGTGAAATAAAATGCAAAAACTAACCAAAAAGTTCCCTGATCATCTGTACAGATATGTATGAATTTTAATGACAAATTTTTGGACATAAAAATCTTCTGACAGCACAGGATAAAACTGGCCAGAGTTGCACCTTGTTTTCTAAACCACGGGTCTGTCAGAGCCTTTCGAAGGTGCCGAATCCAGCGCACCCTCTTGTTCCACTCCCTGGTCAGGTCTGGTTACAATCATCGCTATGCGAGCCGTAGGGACTAGGGATTTCTAGAGCATGCACTCTCAGAATATTGAGTAATAAAACATCATAAAGGACTGACTGAGGGAGACTCACGAGTCACGAATACATAAAAGAGAAGAACAGACAGAAGAATGCATATGAAAAACTGAAGGCAAATGATTTTATACAAAACTGTTAGACAAATATAACTTGCAAAATCCCGAAGCATTTCCTTGGATATAGGCTAACACCCTGAAAAGTTGACAGAAAATAAACGAAATGCTGCGATTTAATGCTTTACCCGTAACCGTCATTATCTAACTTCAAAGAAAATGTTTTTTTGCCTTTACTGTAAATTTGTCGATTGTTCCTTCAAAAAATTGCTGTAAATGAAATGTGTCACATCCACTAACTGATCTGAGAAATATCTAAGGTCAGTGACGCTCCGTGCGAAGTTCCAGGTTAGCAATTATGTGAACTGAATTTCGACAATCACGTCCATGGGAATGCTCAGTTTCTAGGCCCAAGTGAAATAAAGTAAGTACATGTAGCAGTAACTTAACAGTTCACGATAACTAATATACTCAACGTTGTTACGCAGCTGCAATTACAATTTTGCAAAAGTATTCAGCAGTTATTTAAATATCCCACAAACAAGAATCATCATAACTTCCTTCAAAACCACACCAAATCCACTTTAACATGAAGTTTGTCAAAACATAAAAGCTCAAATATTTTCCTAAACGTCCAGATCTGTAGTCGTAACAACCAGGGCCATGCAGATAGAGATGCAGAAAATCTAACAACGTATGATTACGTGCTTTGATGCAGTGGCGTAGCAACCCACTGGCTACTCTGGCTATAGCCAGGGCGGCACGTTCCAGGGGGCCGCAAAATCTAGTTGCCTATTGTAGGGCCTAAGCAGAGATAATTGAAGAGGTGAGGAAATTATTCAGACTGATTAATATTTATGCTTTCTTAATTCCGTCAGTTAAGTCCCATGCCCCATGAGAATCTTCTTTGGCAAATGAGGGCGACACAGCCGATGTTATTAGCGCCATGGTTACAGCCATGTTATGCTCACCACCGCTTTGTCGCTACCTATCTCTCAATATTATTGCGTGACATTGGCCACTATTTCAGGAATCTATTCGAAACGCGCCTACTCCAACAAGCTGTAGCATCTTTTGTTGATCAACGTCCAGCCCAGTGGTTCTCAAACTTTTATGAGCCGTGAGCCCCTTCTTAGTTTAACTGGCGAGTACTTAAATATATCCGTGACACTAGGGTTATGCAACATCACGGCACAGCTACCTAGTGAAGGGCTCTGCTCGTGGCCGCAGTGAAAAGCTCCGTGGCCCCCAAGGGGGGCCAAAGGCCCCGTTTGAGAAAACCTGGTCCAGCCACTTACAGTTGCAGCTGGGCTTTTTAAACTCTGCGGCAGTTATTCAGAAAGCTCTACAGTAGTTAAGCTACAGTTCTGTACTTTATTGATAGGAAAGGGAAGTTGCTTACTTGATTAATACTTTCGCTCATCCGGTGGAGAATGTTTTAATAGATGACTAAAAAGCTGTTTATTTTAGGGCGTTAATGTACGCAGGTTTTGTTGAGAAAATGTGAGCGCTGTTTTGCAACGCCGAGCACCCAGTAATGGAAAACATTGTGTACCAATTGTGTTTAGTCTTATGCCGTCCAAATGAGCTAAATTTCATCCAGTTAATCGCAGTAACGTTTACTACAGTCAGGCCCGTCGCCAGGATTTCGCAGCAGGGGAGTCAAAAATCACAAGGAGGGAACATTTTTAAAATACAATATTGAATGTGTGTAACCGCTTTGAAAAAGTCGCTTGCGACATGTAAATTTTATTCACATTTACCTCGACCCAGAAAGTCGTACATATATGAACCCGAACCGGCCGAGCACCGTCATTTGCTCTATTGCAATTTGGGCAAGGGAAGAGACAAGAAATAACATATTTTGCAAATCATTAAAACTTCTATCTTCTTGTAGATTGTTCTCGCGTTTCACCTTTGCCCCCGCTTCCTCTTTCATGTCGCACAAGCTACAGCATATCAGGCGATTCGCTATAAAGCAGAAATGAGCAAATAGACGATGCAACGTGGCAAATGAGGCACAATAGCAGAAACAATGTCATCCTCTAAATCTCTCGGTCTGATCCGATAGTGATAGATCATATAGCTTGAGAATTAATTAGTCAAAGCAGGGTCAGAGAAACATCAAAACAAAGGTCGTTTTGGCGGGTACGCGACTTTTCGGTCTGGCCTATTCGGTCTGGCCGATTCGGTCTGAGCCATTTAGGTCTGGGCCGTTTCGGTCTGGGGTCATTTCGGTCAGGCTATGAAATCTTGCAGAAATCTTACATGTTCACATTTCAGTGTAAACATACTTACGGTAAATCAACGAGAAGTTCTATTTAAAGAAACTACAAACATGATCCATGATGCAACAGTTCATCAGCACCAACATATGGTTTTCATTATCATCAGCAAGCAAATTAAATCTTTATCGACATTTTGCAATTAAGTACACATTTTTCAAAGTCATAATTACAATTAAGATTTAATCGCGATCATGACTCCTCAAAGGGAGTTGGTATAACACCAGCTAGTGACATTTCGCCTGCATACACTAGCGTGCGGAGGGAGTGGGCACTGTGCCATGGGCCCCCCCTCAGACCCTAAAAATAAAAAAATGTATGAACAGTATTCGGCAGTGGCGTAACTAAGGGGGGGACAAGGGCCTCAATTTAAAATAAACTGACTTTGTTTTCTGGTCACTGATATACTCACTACGCAAATTTTTTTACGGCTACTGTACGTTTCCTCTGCTTGATTTTCATTTTACGATTTTATTCTTTCACTGACAAAATTCCTTCACACGTGGCTGTTAAGTAACTTAACACAGGTAACAATGAACACCAGAAAAAAGCTTCGGCTGGCGTGAGATTTGAGCCCGCAAACTTCAATGAGCGTCTTCGATAAGCGATACATGTCTAAAACTTATAACATCCAAGCACGCATATAGGTTTATTTCATGAGCCTCAGACAACAAAAGTTCAGTTTTCTGTCTCACCGGCCAATAAGTCTCGTAAAAGCATTATACTAAAACTTGCTTCCAGAATGCACAGAAATGCGTATTTTTAGATGTAATTTTGCAAAATTTTCCCGGGGACATGCCCCCGGATCCCTCCTAGAATGGTTGTGTCTTCGGCGCTTCCCCTAAAGTTGATTTGTGACGTCACACGATTGTGACGAAACTTTGCCCCCCTCGGAAATTTTCTGCGTACGCCACTGCCTGCATATAATCATTTAAATATACAAATGTAATAAGTTGTTTATGTACAGAAATGTGACCAAAATGTCCCCAGACCGAAACGGCCAGACCGAAACGGCTCAGACCTAAACGGCTCAGACCGAAACGGCCAGACCAAATCGGCCAGACCGAAAAGTCCTATTCCGCTTTTGGCAGCACCACCAGTTAGTGATATCACGAAGTCTTTCTAAAGAGATGGTTCTACAAAATACTTAAGTGTGGGGATAGAATTTTGAGATCTTGCTTATTATACTCAAAATTGGAATGAGGGTTGTATTGTTTTCGCTGTAACTTGTTTCGATTTGGTAACGATCATTTTTTATTTGTTGCAAAAACGTCGATAGCTTTTTCGAATTTGTTGGCTTGAGACTGGCGCATCCTATTGCATTTCTTGTCAATTGACAAAAGCGTGAAAAGAATTTCTTTTTTGCAAAACGATTTGAACTACAGTTGTGGTCATGTGTATCAGTCAATTGTCTCAATTTAGATTGATTATTTTTGCTGATTTCTTCCTAGACACACTTGCTATTTGCATTTTCCCTTCGTTAATTTCTTCTTTTTTGTTTGCGTTTCGGTTTTCTGTCATTCATTTTGAAAAGTTTTGTTTGGCTGCTAATCGTCTTGGGAGTTGAATAATGGTGACTTCGGTCATACCAACTCCCGCCCACTAAATCGTGTGTTTGTTCGAAAATACTAATTTTTGAGTAAATGCGAAAAAAACGTTGTTTTTTACGTTCATGTTTATGAATTTGTTGTTGCCTTATAATCTTTTTTTAGTTTGGAAACAGTTCAACATAAGTTTTCTTTTTATAATAGTTGTCACTTGTTCGAATACTCTGCTGATATCATCATCTTGTAGTTATTCCCAGCTGCAGTTGTGCGTTGGGCCCCGCGGCATGGTGCTCGGGGAGGTTAAGCAGTCGACAATTTACGCTAAATTTGGCGAAAGTTCTTGCAAAAAGGTTTTCAAAACAAAAGATCATACCATGATTGACTGAGCAGGATGACGTCATAAATATAATATCACTGTCCGCGAGGGGGCGGCATTTTCTGCTAGGGCCAGGGGCGGCAGATTGTGCTCCTACGCCACTGCTGTGATCCAGTCAGATTGTTTGTATTCGTCACTATTCTTTGAACACTATAATCGTATTTTACACTGTGAATGAGTGATCGAATTTTGCACTGTCCGTTTGATCGATGGCGTATCAAGCCACAACGCTTTCGCATTTTACCTAGACTCGACCGATTTAGGAATTAGCGCCCTACTCCGCAGTAGTGCTGTAACAAGTGTTACGTGTTAGCTAACAATAGTGTTAAGAATGTGTCTGTAACCCTATGGTTCTGTCTTCAATGCAGTTGCAAAAAGTGTCTGTAA
>Ga0210059_1010164_pt1 | contig 14572 bp, 5 predicted proteins | sample Ectturendosymbi2_FD_188042 | JGI IMG/M metagenome (GOLD analysis project Ga0210059, IMG submission 188042) | Ecteinascidia turbinata endosymbiont from Florida, USA - Sample 2 (SPAdes) (version 2) | ecosystem: Host-associated > Tunicates > Ascidians > Unclassified | place: Key West, Florida...
TGTGCACAGACAGTGCTTAAGTTGAAGATATGGGTAGACAAGAATCGCCGCAGTTAATAGAAAGGAAGACACAGGTTGATACTGATGCTCAAGAAACAAGTAGAGCTTCCAAGTATACCTCTTAAGTCCTAGCAAAATCTAATCCGAATTGAAGTTACTCTGGGCAATTTCTCACCACTAAGAGCGGGTTACAGACTAACATTTACGGCAGGTTCCGCTTTCGGCTATCAGCAATTTATTGGCACTCCTACTCGCAAATGCAGGATTCTTGACTGGGCATTAACGAATATACTTATCGCTGTTTTCTCTCACGGTATTGTAGACCCTGTCAACAATTTTGATTATAATCCTATTTTTACTGAATTTCAATTTTCATTTCAGCGTTTCACAGTTACACGACCTTTATGCATAGGATTTTCAAAACCCTTTATTGTATGGGGCTATGGCAACAGCAATTTTTCAGACTTCGATAATGCTCTGCATGTAATCCCCTGGGAATATGTTATCACAAATTCATCCAGTGTTGATTTTGTTTATCATAGATGTTGCAAACCGAACATTCAAAGTTTTTGATCCTTCAAAAATGTTTCAACTTACAATCAAAACAAGATTTGGTTTAATCACGAGCTTAAACCTTTGATTCTAAAGCAGACTCGCCATTGCAACCATTGGTGTAAAACTAAAAACATAAACTTCTCTATTGTAAGCCGAAAATCTTAAGTAAACACAAAATCAAACTGGCTGAACAAAGATACAAGAGCTTTACAAGCACACGAAGTTTTACCAATAGGCCTACCTCCATCCTGATTACAGTAATGTCTGAAATAAGGTAGGGACTAACGAATCTGCCCGCCATGCTGTGACCATGGAAAACACGAACGAAATATACCCATGATATTTCAGTTGAACAAGGTACCTCGTATGCCTCGTATTACAGAAACATAAATGTTAAACCATATACATAACAATCATTAATATAACACAGATGATGGTGGGCAAGCAATTGGTGAAGAGTTGAGATATGTACAGATTAGCCGGTGAAGGATGCACATAGGTGAGAGAAGTAGGCAACAATTAATGGTTATGTTATAGTTTATTGCTTCATATGACTCAGCTAATAAGCAGAAGCAATGCAAAAAGCCATTGCACACTAAGTAAACCTACCATCAGTGAACATTAGAGCAATTTACAATACAATGGCATAATAGCTGATCAGTGTAAACAAAGAGTAGTACTGCGTCATATTGGATTGGTGAGGGACTATGGCAGTGATTTAGTCAACCAACCCTGTTTATCACGATTTGAAAAGTGTTGGAAAACAGTTGGAGATCAAAAAACCACAGTTACGAAAATAAACAAACACACAACCACGAGCTTGGTGAAGAAAATGTACAGATGAAAGCGCATGCCTATGTACACAGATGAGTGGATCGAAATTGATTGAAGGAATTTGGTGTCGTTTAAGAATATGTTATAACAAAGTATAAAAGTAAAAAAGAGAAAAAAGCAAATTAACCAAAACTAATTAATGAGGTACAAAAGAAAAACAAAGCAAAACAGAAAAAATATATGGAGAGCATTTTCCTGCCGAAAAGAATAGGATGCGCACAGGAAAGAAAAAAAACAAAAAATAAATATACATAAAATTAAACAGAAATACAAAATACTAGAACTCACAGTATTTTGTTCTGGTTAAGTAAAATGTTGCTTGAGTTCATAATTGTGTATCTTTATCATGTAGGTGTTTGTTCAGTTTCCATTTAAAAGTACAAGTGCCTGAAGACTTAATATCGTCTGGTATTGAGGATTATGAGGCAGAGAGCGATGCAGTAAATACATTGCAAAGCAAAAACAAGAGCAAAAACCTTGTTTATCCACAAAAATCATCTAAATGTACTGCAATTACCCACGGATCATAATGAAGTACCACAGTTGTACGTAGGTCCCACCCGGCACGCAGCATCACCGAATGGTTGAGTAGGCAAAGGTGGAAACAGATTATAACAAGGTTGAGCAGTAAACAGTAATCAAGCAAGTGTCGGGTACATGAAAAACAAAATAATGTTAGTTGAAGAATGGAGTATATACTTCTTGAAAATATACTATTTCATTCATAATATCATGACTTATGACATATATCCACCTGTTGCTGGCAATATTAGTTGTTTGTAGCAAAGCCTTCAATCGTGTTGATCTTACAAATGTTTAATCGTTAAATTGCAGCAGTTCGCAACTGTTGGCTCTCTCTTAAACCTTCAAGACTTTTATTTTTCCGGTTCATCTCAAGTCGTTGTCTTAAACCAGACTCGTTCCGACCCTAAGTACACTGGTTTCGGTGTTCCTAAAGTGTCTCTTTTAGGCCTGTTGGTGTTTACACCTATGTATGTAAATGATATTGATTCTGACAGTTGATCATCTATTCCCCTTTTGCATAAGCCACTACCTTGTTTTATTGATTAAATCTTTCAACAATTACAGGCTCTAGCTTTGCAGCAGGCTGTTTGAGGAATCTCCTGCCTGGTTCTGCTCCCATCTTCTTGCAATGATTCAAGCTTGCACTCATGATTCAGCAGTAATTGTAAAGTCACAGCAGTGACCAACACCAAGCGAATCAATCGCAATTTATTGCGAAAGGAAACTAGTTTCGTGTGTTACATAGGGTTGCCATACGTCAGGTTTTCCCCGGACATGTTCTGGATTTTAGTCGCCAAATATGCATCGGGGAGAAATGTTAAAAAGTGCTAAAATGTCCGGGATTTTCTAATAATGCGTTTTATGAAATCCAACCGCAAATGTTTTCACAGTAAGAATTATTTAATGTTAAAGATCAAACTTTGTAATTCTAACTGTTAAAATGGCTAAACGAAAATGCAAATTTACTGACGAGATGAAGGCAAAACATCCATGTTTCCGGAAAGGTAGAAATGAATGGGAAGCAGAATGCTTAGTTTGTAAACCAGGAACAGACGTTTATTTCTTGTCTTTGCCTTGCAGCTTATTGTGTAATAATTCTGTGCTTTTTTTCATTTTCATAATTTTTGCTGTTTTCAGAAACGACTGGCATTGCGCTTAGCAAAATGCAACAAATTTTGCTGTTTTCGTTTTGTTCTGTATTTATCCTACTCTCACGGAAAGGCGACGGTGGAAATGTGCTTTGGATGCAACCGGAATTTAAACCATAATAAAAGTGTTTTCGTCGCAAAAATTGGTCGAAGTGACTAAACACAAATCAGTCAGGAATTGTGCCTCATCAGATATGGTAACCTTAGTGTTACACATCTTCAGTCCTGCGCAAAAGCCGACATATGAAACAAAAAGAAAAACTACTTACTGCTGCAAAGATCAAAACTCAAGATTGCAACAATTGAGCCCAATTGGAAACCCTCCACTACACACAGCTACTGTTCAAAAAACCAGATCGTAACGGCCATTCGGCACACTGATTGACAAAATTTCACTCCGCGTTTCAGCAGAGAGCAGTTTTGTGCTGCAAAGCTAGAGCCTGTAATTGTTGTTTTCAGTAAGAAGAGGCAACTCCCAGCGGCTGGTACTTTCCACTCAGGTTGACATCAATTAAAAAACTTTGAGAGACAAAGGAATGACTTACGAATTGTTGCTTGAAATTTCTAGCATGGAAAAACTGAACAACCGTTTATTTGTATCGTAACTAGAGTGTAAACTTTATTACCGAATTACTCTATCTCGCATTACCGCCGAAACTTTAACTTGAGTTGGCTTCCTAGACTTTTTCCACTGCACGTTACGGTCTGTTGTAAACCACGCGATCATCTGAGACAGAAACCACGCTAAAAACGCGGAGAGAAGTTTTGTTGTATCTTCGCCCACAGCAAGTTCAATATCACCAAAAATAAAATAAGTATCGTATTTGTGCATGCAGCGGAATTGAGATCGAACTACACCATTTTCTTTCAGTGAAATATTCACAGCATCGTTCTTGCAGCACTTAGCGCTTGGGCAATGTTGATCTGTGACGTTTGTTTTTCTGAATCGTGGATCTCTATTTCATTTTCTGTTTTAGCGCTGCTCACGACCTTCTGCAATCCTCTAATAGATTATGTGTTATTTTTTGAAAGTTCGACGTGATACGACACAACATCAATATCAGGCTAGCGCCGGTTTGCACGCTTGTGGTTAAACAACTAATTAAAAAAACATCTGTTTGGCTTTAAAAATGGCCTAATTTAGTTTACGTTTCGCTTTTTCCAAAATTCAGAGCTAAATGATCAAACATTCATTCGTCTAAAATAAAAGATTGCAAACTGGACATTTTCTTGCATTCTGACCAATCATGAAGTGGTTTAAAAAATATTTTTTATTCTTAATTACAAGAATTGGTTTAATTGAAAAATCAATTCACTCTTTTCTGCATGCTTTCGAGAAATCAGCTGCCTGGGCTCAAGGATGGTTTTGCGATGATTATTCAGATGTGAAAATATGAGAACTTGACGCACTACTTATGGAAATCCTCACCTGCTGCGTATGAGTCCGTGACTTGCAGCGATGTTTGCGATGGGGTGATCACTGATGGTTCAGTAGGTGATGGCTTATAGTGTCATTTCGTTTCAATGGCTCGGGGCAAGCTGTTCGTCACGTCATTTATGACATTTCATTCATATTTCAAACCAACCTTTCGACGGAATTTGATGACACAACATGAATAATGCCTTACAAGCCATTATCGCTTTGAGGTGCTATACACTTAATACCTGTCTGTCATGTATTCCACTTTAACATACAGCTCTTGCGTAGCTCTAGAAAATAATCCAACACGTTCCGCAGGCGGCAGAACGCAACCACTCGTTCAATATTTGTGTCAGAGCTGCAATGTTTTAACTTGCTCCACGTTCCAACCTAACGTACCTCCCCTATTCTCTGTAGCAAGCCAGTATATAAACTCTTAATGCATCGCTTGCAACAAGTAAATTAGCCATTTCTCTGCGCTCTTCAAGTTGCAAATTAGTCGCGGTACTGATTACTGCTCTATGTGAATTGGATGCAATATACATTCACAAGCGAGTCGACGAAGGCGACACTGTTGGAAGCTGCATGTATCACCGCAAGCTTCGGCGGACGAATTGGCGGATGAATGACTGATTGTAGGTATTTGTTCAAAGATAATTATCTGCAAACCTGTGATGTCAATTATAGCAAAGGCGAATGAACCGTGTAATTAAATTCGCTTTACCATGCGACAGTACAAGACGCTAACAGTGAGCTACAGAGCAAAAATGATGCCAGTGCGTAAAATCATCACATACAAGGATTTAAAGAAGCACAAGGATTTTGGTATCCACGAGACACATCAAAGAATGCAAATAAGATGAGATAAACACACCACAGGTGGTCAAAATCCGGATTAGCCGAGTCCGCGGAGCGGACTCCAGTTGGTTTTTGCAAAAGAGGAGACAAACGATTTTTGTCAATGAAGGCCCAGAAGAACAGCATAGATGTAGCCAGGAGTGGCAAGATGCCACGCCCCTCCTAATTCTAGCATTATCGTATTGTTTTGTGCTTTGAGAGACGTCGTCCCAAACAACATGCTGTTGTTAAAACAAACTGATGCTAGTCAAAACATTTGCCCCCCCCAAACTTGTGCTGGCTTCGTTACTGCCAAGGAATACATTTTCGTTTCACTTTCTTTACGAATGTCATGTCATCATTGCTTTTAAATTTTGATTTTCGAAGCTTTATGGAGTTACTTAAATATGATTGTCACTGACACAAACTTGTTGAGTTTTACTAAGTCAAAGCTTAGCTTTTGCATCTCCTATGTGTACACAAAACCTGTTGCGATTTGAACACCCGCCATCGAGCGCCTATATACTCGCCTAGCCGGCCACGTCCCCTCAATATGACATATAGTTTTGCAATCAGTTCAAAGTTTCAGCAAGGCAGGCTGTAGAGCTGAACAATATGCTCATTTTTGATGAAGTGGGCCAACTGACCATCGTATCCAACCGTAGTTGGGTTGTTTTCTGGTGGCTTGCGTGTGTGGTTATTGCCAGGATTATGCAATGTAGCCTATGCTGCGAAGCTTTCCTTGTATTGACATACAGTATTATACAGTAATGCAGTACGTACCAACAAAAGGAAGTTGCTGTTGACGGCCATCGATCGAAGCTGGGGTCTGCAACCTTTTTTGCCCTGCGGACCGGTTTCAGCCAGGCATCATTTTGCGGACCGGCCCTCAACCAAATAATGAATGTTTTGCACATGCAAACTTTTTGCAACTCGTATGTCATCATGGCACTGATTCAGTGAGAGATCTGGGCTTGCTTTGCAGCAGTAAGATGCTCCGACCTGCAGGGATTGCGGTGGTGAATGGCACCCGCAGTGTGTTCCTTATGTCAGTCGTTCTATAGTCACTTTTGGACCAATTTGGCCTTGGTTCTGCACGCCCGGGTAACAATCTCTTCACGGACCGGCATTGGGCCGCGGCCCAGTGTTTGCCGACACTTGAACTGAGGCATAATTAAGACTCAAGACTTATCAATGACTTAAGCATTATCGCAAGGATGCATCTTTCGGCAAACAGTACAAAGTTTAAAATGAAGATGCAAAAACTGCATAAGCAGAACGTTTTTTTGTAGTGGAACTGAATGCATGCTGAGCCTAGTGGGAAGGTGCTGTATTGCAACAGGATAAACACGAATGATTAAGCTAATACTAAAAATAAAAAGTGTTTCTTAGATGGCATAATGCTTAGCTTCAAATGCGTTTGCAATACAGAAAGCTTGACCATAAGCATACACGACAGCATAAAAGCTGAAGTTGCACCAGCTACATGAAAATGTCACTTTTATGATGGTCTGTTTGAAGCTGATTTTGGTGAAGTAGGAAAGGAATTCTCTTTAAATAGAAAAAAGTCGTGCAGGTTGGAATTACATTAAACAAAACTGTTAAGAAACAATGTACAGTATATGTGTTGCAGTAGAATTTCGAACGTTGCGGAGTCATGACGGAGTCGGGCTTGAATATTTCCATGATTTTCGGAGGGGGAGCAGATGCGGAGCAAAACGTTTTGGAGTCGGAGGGATGTGGAGTCATCAAAATGAGACTCAGTACCCCTCTGAAACACAAAAAATAGTGAAATAACAATTAAACGGCCTAGGTTTGCAACTTAAAAAAAATCAGCCGCCTGTGCACCGTTCACATGATTTTGCGATATTTCAAACTTGCACATATCTACTTTCTAATAAGTAGTATCGTCTCCATAAAGGCGACGGAGGTGAATCAACCTGCACTGACTGATTCAACTTTGTCGTTTTGGTGGACACTACAGTTGATTGAACACTGAAATAATGTGATGAGTTGCTCAATAATGGAACAAAAGATATCAACACGCAAAATTCCACCGTTTATGCGAAAGCGCGTGGACTCATATGTGAACTTGTGGGCCTCGTTGTACAACTAAGGAAACCTTTTAGCTTTCGTTTTTGCGGCCATTAAAGAATGAAATTTGATCAGTGTACAATCTGAAAATGCTTTAAGTTCAACGTTCGAAAATAAGTGACCATAAAAAACAAGTTTGTTAAAATAAGCGCAAAGATTGAGGCTACTTGCCATAAAGTCGTAGGTAGATCAAACGCTTTTACTGATGGTTACACCCACAGGAAAGCAGCCAAGAGGCCCCCTAAGAACCAGGTCACGTGATTTCATCACAGATGTGGCCCGGTCACGCCTTGGTACAGATGCAGCAAAACTATCAAAGGTTGCTGCACCTGTGAGATGTTTGGAGGTCTCCTGGTACTACTTAGGTCGTGACTCTAAATCAAGAGGAAAACATGTGTAAAAGGTTGTTGAGTTCTGTACTGCTTTTCACTGTTACGTTATAGAACCGCCTTAATGTTTCTGTCGTTTCGGGCTAATTGTTCACTGATGTCACAAAGTATTTCAGAAGAAATTTCAGATCAACAAAACTTTTGTTGATAAAAATGCATTTCACAACTTCAGTTTTAATTTTACGGAACATTTTACTGGAAATGCACTTTGTAATTTGTTATACTCTGCATGCTTATTGTTGTTATGAAACATTGTTTTCCACCTCTGCTTACAAAAAGTTCACGAAAATTTAATAAGCCTGACTTTGAAATACTTCTGCAACCAGGAACGAAACAGTGTTTGCTTGCTTTAAGCTTATTTTGGTCTTTGGGTATACACGCCGTGGTCTGAAACCAATTTTATTTCGGTTGCATCTGATTTAACAGGGGTTCCCAACCTGTTGTGCACGAAGGTCTGCCAGGTGGTACGCGAGTTGGCGAGTAACTTCCAATTTGCACAAAAACCTGGATTAACAGCTTTCTAATTTACGTATCGGGTTTTGTTTCTAAATACATAAAAAATCCTGTAGCCTGCTATTCCCAATTTTTCGTAACATTATGAGTTTCGATGCACTGTTAGCGAATTTACGCCACGCATCGACCAATGGTGGAAGGTAAACAAAAACAAAAATCTCATTAAATTGAGTTGTGGCCTTTTTTTGTTGTTTTTGTATATTACTCTTCAGAATAAACTGAGATCAAATTAGTTGTTCTTGAAGTAGTGGTACGCATTGACAATACGTGGTGCTCAAGTGGTACGAATTCGTAAAAAGTTTGGGAATCCCTGAAGTAGAACTTACACTTCGTGCTTCGTAGCAAATAATGCGTCGTAGGCCTTAGTACTTGGTAGCAAGTCCTAGCATCATTTTACTGTTGGTAGCGTATGACAACACCCGGTAACTTATACCAACTCGTAACGTCAGGCAGAAACTTCAACACAAGAAAAGCGTTGTAGGTCTAACCAATAGAACAAGCTGAGGGAGTGCTTGAGTCAATGTCAGCATCTTTGCCTATCGGTATCACGTCACACGTAAATCAAAGATTATTTACGCAATTTTGACGTCATGCCCTGATCTGCTTTCAAATTGGCTGTAGTTGATCGGCATCGCGATAGGACCTTCAAGGCTTTACATTGATAAATTGGTAAAATCCTAAACATTTGTTTTACTTTTCCCTTGCACGTTTTTAGCAAAAAACGAAGTTTGTGTCGCTTTTTTTCTGAACTGAACGTACTCCAAACACGATAGACAGTCACTATCAGTGGTCATGACTATGTTGTTTACCTCATGAAAATCATGTCTTGGCAATCAAATCAAAAGAAGTATTTTTAAATCATGTTACGTTGTAATGCATTTGAAAAAAGACTTTTTGTTTTCTGCAAAACGTCTTAAATTACTCTTGAAAGCTATATTAATGGTCGAAAACTGTGATTCCTATATAGCCTTTTGAGAGCTGCCAATCTATTTCGAGCTTCGCTGTTTGTTTGAATCGCATTTCACGAGCAAATTGAAGCCAACTTTACTATCTCGACAAAGGAAACGCCCACGCTGCGTGATGATGTCAAGTGTCGATTTTAGTAGTGGCAACGCTACAGCTACAAAACTGTGCGGTACTCAATGAAAAGTTTAAAATGTTTATCTAATTAACTTCAATCGAAAGACATATGTACAAGGAACTGCAATGCATACATGCAAATTAGAATATTGGTGAAAATGATCAAACAGTTTTTGAACAAGGAATCATAAAAATCGTGTAAAGACACATTCTAAAACAAAAAAGAGCACGATGAAAGCAGTTGCCGCAAACACAGAACAAGTCAAACTTCAAGAAAAATACTGGTTTTCTGTTTTCATTTGATCAACTCAACACATTTCATCACTGACAACAATACAATGCTGTAAAATGTCATTTGCTGATTTCTCCCCAGGAAAAATGCAATCAAAACAGTCAAAACTCGTGCAGGGAGTTTCAATTTCAGCAAAAAAGCTTTGTCGTATCTTCGATTTCATTAAATTTTGTTTTGCTGTTTTTTGTCGCCATATTTAAGCAAAGTAAACAGATGGTTCAATTATCTGTATGGGTTCACAAAAACAATTAACGCCGCACTACGTGATTCAAAATGTGCAAAACCATCGCCTTATCTTTACAACGTAAGGTGCACTTAGCGGAATAGCTTTGAATGTAAAAAACATGCCTGTTTGTGACCTGATGTTACGAAGGCAACAATAGATCAAGGTTTTGGTGCATTGACATATACTTGAGGGTTTGACAAAAACAAGGTTGGTTATAGTCTCGTTATTGACTCTTCTTAACGACTCATTTTCTGTGTGGCTGACATTCGCATCAAACCGCAGTAGACATGATTTACATGAAATTGTCAATTTGTTGAAAATGTATTATAAACAATAACAAATGTTTTAGGGTATTTAACGTCTTTATTTCTATGACAAAACAGTATAATTCTTCCATGTAAACCTCTGAGGTATTTATTTTTGCGAAATGACGTTTGCATTTACGGACTCATCCAGAATATATGGCTAGAAAGTCCGTGAATGCTACAGTGAAGTAATAGGTGTAGTGCACCTTTTACGTCACCAAATACGCAAAAGCGCTATGATAAATTTCAGCTGTGAGCGGAACGCAGCGTGCAACGTGCAACGCACAGATGTCAGTAGTGCGTTAAATCCAAGCAGCTGATAAGTATAATTTTTTTGTGTAGATAATAATAAGAAGGATTCGTAAAGATAATTATTTTCCTTCAAGAGGGAGAGATTCCACAAGCTGACGGTTTTACGGAAAAAAAGTTAAATGCTAACAAAATTTTGATAGTGGAAGCTGAACATTTACGTGGTGATTTAACACGCTATAATTTGAATTGTTTGAACAATTTGGCGTGCTGAGAGGAAGGCGGTAAGGAACCATGTTGAACATTAGTTTTTCAAAGCAATGGAGCATAAATGTTTCTCTTTGTTGGGATAACCTCAGAAGAATGATTCACTTCGCCCGTCGCTAAAGGTGGCAGTTTCATCAAATCGCAATTTAACTCTGGTGGCGGAGAGTTGATCCTTCTCAAGCATTTGTATGTCGCCTTCGGAAGATTTATCGGAGGTGATGTTACTATAATCCAAATAGGCATTGTGCGTTTTATGTAAATAATAACAAGAGTGTGGCGTCACAAAATTTATCACTGAATGATATCACTGAATATTTGTCATCACTTTCTGATGTCAATGTGATTTGTGGGTGTGCCAAGAATGGGTGTAATGGAAAATCAAGCACAAGTGATCAGGAAGCTCAAATGAATACACACTGGATGTAAATCACTAGAAAAAATGTTTTTATAAACCATACGATAAATGTATTCAAGTAACTATAGTCTCCACAAAAGCGACGCAGTTGAATCAATGAGTAAAATTTTTAATAAAAAAACATTTTTTTTTTAATTAAAAAAATCAACACTATGCATCCTCAGTCCTGAAACCTGTACAGCAATTCTTACGGGTGGAAAGTTAAAAGGTGAAAGCAAGAGCAGAGAAAGAAATCAAAATCAAGAATAAAATGAACAAATTAAAACGTAAAGGTACGGCAAGTAAACAAACTGGAAAATACCAGGAAAAATATTTTTCACTAAAACTGGGAAACTATCTGACGCCAATGACCGAGCAACGCAACAAATCAACATTGACGGAATCATTAAATGACACAAAACACAGAGATGGTAAAATGCGTTACCAAAATAGCGTTAGTAAGGTTGGCAAAGGTGCTGTAGGGAGTGCCTTTAAAATTAAATGCCGAACGGTGTGACGAAAGGTATCAACATCAGTAACGTAGTAACTACATGGGTGGTAAAAAGTTCAAACAAGTCACCAAAGCACAAAAATTTTTCAAACGAAGGCGAATCATGCGTTTAACATCAATTTGCGCGTTAAAATTTTGTTAATCCATTTATCTTCACAGGCATCCATAGAATGAAAACTGGGTTGTTCTTCAACTGTATGAATGTTCGCTTCATAAATTGGTGGTTTGTTTATGATTTGCTGTTTTCCTTACTATCTAGTTTGTTCCAAGTGCGTCGGTGCCATAGGCGTAGCCATTGGGGAGCAATGGTGGCCATGTCATTCCCCAAATTTCTAGCATATCCTTGTCATTTTGTGCTTTGAGAGGCGGTGTCCCAAACAAAATAATGTTACTTGCTTAAAGTCAAAGGATTCCAAAAAAAATTTTTGGGGTGGCTGCACCACTGGTTGGTGCGATGTTCACCTCGTGGAAAATTTATTTACTGCTTGGTCACCATACTGTTCATAGCATATCACACAATATGACGAACGGAAAATACTTTTAGTACAGAAAACAGACAACTAGCATATTTAAAGTTGCATATATAATTCAATCCAGACGTTCCTTACAACAATTATGTCCACCATAGGCTTTTAATAGCAAACGTTCAAAGAGAAAGCGCATAAGGTTAAAAATCAGAAACGACTTGTTAGCAAAAGTAAAGTTTTTTTATACAGTAACTTCTTTTGAACTAAAAATTCTCGAAATTTTGTGGATTTTAAAAATAGAGTTTTCATCTTTAGAAATGTTTTTAGTTAAAGTTGGGAAAGTTTTTTAAAGCGAATAACGTGGTTCAAAGCTTTGTGCAGCTGGTCAGTCTAAACATTTGAACTTCATTTTGCTCTGCAGCAATTTTCGTTTGGAATCATCGTAAGAATGTAATGATTTTCTTCATATTTGGATCATGATAAGTAAATGGTCAAAGAACGGTGTTCATCGTATATTGAATGTCGTTCATTCTGAATTAGATCTGGCTAAATGCCTCTGCTGTGCATCGCATCACCCACTTCACCCTTGAATAAATTTGGAGAAGTGAATACTTGTCACAACAAACAGCCACAGGTGCCGATTTTTCAACAGGTGCAAAAACCAGGATTATCTTCAATTTTCTACTATGCTCGTTTAGGAAAAAAATGTATATCTTTCAGTTGTTGAGAATAAAATCAGGAAAATGGCGATCTCCGATGTTGACATAGAGCTGCATTACCAGACGCCCACCGTTTCGTACTGGATCTATTTCGACATAACAGCATATTGGTTCCATTTCCAAGCCCCATCTGTGAATATTGCTCACACTTCCGTCCCGTAAGATTAACCAAGAGTTGCATGTGTTGCACAATTCTTTCTTTTCCATGCGGGAGGCAATGAAGTTCACTCGCCGACGTGCATTTGACCAGTTTCTCCCCTTGACTGCTCGGAAAGGGACGTAATGTGTGAGCTTCGTACTTTACTCTGGACTGCATTGTTCAAACTGTTTTTTCTTTGGAAAATGGTAACCCCCTATTCACAACAGTGCAAGAGTTGCAGCTCCCTTTGTAAATGTTTTCATAGTAAAGCAATGGCTTCACACCAATTTCACTTTATCAAAATTCGAAGACATCACCTGACTCTCCAAAACACTTTCAAAGTTTTGAAACCCTCGAAATCGTTTTTCACCTGACTTAAAATCAGTAAAATGGAGTATAAAAAATTAATTACGTTTCCATTACACCATAAGTAAAGCCAAGGTCTCAACAATCAAACACCACGGGAAAGAAATTGACGACAGGCAAACAGAAAACGTGAAAGAAAATTACGGAGTTTTAAGCTTTATCAAAGCAAAAATGGTTTTGTGCATTCTAAGATGTGTAGGTTCGCACAGCTTTATCTATCTTCACTCGACAGATAGGACACGTCCGCAGTGCCCTTGTGCATTCCATGCAACAAGCGATGTGTCCGCAAGGGATGAAGACCATGTCTGCTGATCTGTCTAAACACACCTGTAGAAGCACGCAAATACATTTTCAATAAAACGTGGTCAAATGCCACGCTTGATGCTTCTAGTGCAGATGACAAAGTGCCAGGATAAAATCGGATATTCCGAGGTGATCAGCGTTGATTACTTGCTTACACGAAAACTGAGCTCAGGTTTGTCAAAGAACATCAACATTTACTTAAAACATTTGAAGATATCGTATATAGGATTTCAGGGTTCTTACGTACATTTGAAGCCTTATAAGTAGAAACTTTCTGCGACAAGGGATCGCTCCAGTCAATTACAGAATGTTTTGTCACCTTGAATACCATGGTGTATCATTTTCAGCTCAACTACAATCTCAGCTTCTAATTTCACAGTAATTACTAGTAAAATATTTGTTTCTCTCAAAACACAAATCCCTTTCTTCACACGATATGCAACATTTTCGTATATGTTATACATGACAAGTGTTCCAAAAACGTCCTACAATAAAATTTGACAAAATTATTTCACTGAGAAACACAGTGCAACATTCGAGGATACAAATTTAACGCAGAAATGCAAAACGTATTGACGTGTCGGCGGAGCTTCTCACGTCATATCGTCGTCAAGAAAGAATAATTGTCAAAACTTTCCAGTGACAAAAAGCAAAGGCAAAGTCAGTTTTTTTTGCCAGTGCGCTGTTGTAATGAAGTAGGTTTGATGCAAACTAGTTTGACGCAAGATCGCTTGGTGCGCAAATTGTACTGCACATAAACAGTGGCGTACGCAGAAAATCTTCATGGGGGGGGTTCGTTCAGGGTCATATGGTGGTCATTTGTATTTGGTGTGCGCTCTATGTGACGTCACAATTTGACGTCATTTTCATGTTTCCAAACCAACGTTTTGGCGAAGTTTGTTGACATAACATGCATACTTTTCTACATCCACTCCCCTT
>Ga0210059_1010165_pt1 | contig 14571 bp, 7 predicted proteins | sample Ectturendosymbi2_FD_188042 | JGI IMG/M metagenome (GOLD analysis project Ga0210059, IMG submission 188042) | Ecteinascidia turbinata endosymbiont from Florida, USA - Sample 2 (SPAdes) (version 2) | ecosystem: Host-associated > Tunicates > Ascidians > Unclassified | place: Key West, Florida...
GACTTTCTAGCGTTTCTGGTTCAAAAGTTATGATCTAAAATAAACAAATTAATTAATTAGCTAATTAGTCAAATATTTTTACTAACTTACATCACAACTTTTGAACCCGAAACCCCAGCAGGTCATCAAACTATCAAAAGACAGATTGTAGCCTAGTTTCCAGTGAAATACTACCACCTAATGGTTGGCGCCCAGGGCCAGGCAAAGTGGGCCAAGGTGGCCTAAACGTCCTCTACTTATGACGTCACACATAAAAACCTGCATTCTCCACGCAAAAAATTTTTTTTCGAGTGCAGACTAGAAGACTTGCCGCGTCTTTTGAGACTTTTACCGGGTCTGTAGAGCATACCAGACCAGAGAAATTCCCGCTCAAAGCCACGTGCGTTTAGGCGGTTTTTTTTTCCGAAAATCCCCGAATCCTAACAGACGCCAAAGTATTAATCAAATATCTTTATTACTTCAGATCATAACTTCTTTAAACCCGAGCATGTCATCCAAAGTATCAAACTCGAGCTTTAAACCCGAGCATGTCATCCAAAGTATCAAACCCGAGCTTTAAACCCGAGCATGTCATCCAAAGTATCAAAAGACTTGGATTGTAGCCTAGTTTCCAATAAAAACTTCAGCGAAATACTACCATTTAGTGGTTTAGGGCCAGGTGAAGTGAACCAAGGTGGCCTAAAGTCCTCCACTTATGACGTCAATCACAAAAAATCTATACCCCCAACCAAAAATTTTTTTTTTAGTGCAAACTACAAGACTTGACGAGTCTTTTGAGCTTTTGACTGGGTCTGTAGCGCTTACAGGAGCGGAGAAATTCCCGTGCAAAGCCATGTGCGATCCAGGTGTTTTTGCGCAAACTGTTTGAATTAACCTGGGTGTGAAAGTGTTAATATAACATCCTATTAAGTTTTGTTGTTCACATTTTGTTTCTAAGCGCATTTGGATCAACTTTACATAAAATTCTGTCATTTTTTACAAAATGTATTGTCTCATTTTGTTGCATTTGATGGTCACTTGATGTTGCTATTAGTTTACCAGTGACTCAATTATACTTAGGTTTTTGTGACTCAAACTGAAAATGTTTGAAATGTGTCGCAGTAGATGTGATCAACAAATGTAACTACATTACACTGCAGTCTGATGACCTTTGACGTGACGTACATCTGAGAGAGTACTTGCTTGCATCCAGGGGCACATCTAGCCTGGAAAAAAGGGGTCTGTTGCGGAAGGGCAGCTTTTGATATAACTTTTCAGCATAAAACCACATTTTCTCTTAAGACTAGAAATCAACTGATGAATTTAGCAATTTTGCCAAATTTTGGAAACCCAAGTTGCTACTTCGTCTATGATTAATTAACGCAAATTCTTTGTAATCTTCCTTAGGATGTGCAGCCTTCCGACTGCAGCAAGTAGTGGGCAATACTCATACCACTCCGCAATTGGCCCAATAAACTGCTCTATGACGTAATATTCATTCGCAGGTTTTCACGAGCGCGGTAAGCAGATGATTGCCTGCATACAAATTAGGGCAACTACCCTATTTTTTGAACCATAAAGCGCACTTAAAATCCTTTAATTTTCTCACAAATCGAAAATGCGCCTCGTAATGCGGTGCGCCTCATGCATGAATCTGGTTGTGCTTTCTCATCTAGAACCAGTTTTACATGGTAAACGATATTATTTATTTCAATTGCTAGTTACTATTTTTTTGTAAACAGACGTGAAATAAAATGTGAAACATGACCAAATGAAACTCTCAGTTGTTTTTGTTTATTAGCAGATCCGTATACATAAGCAAGTATGCATTCAGAATAAGATTTAAGAACGAGACCTATAACTGCATCCTGCAGGGTCTGCCACTGTTACATTCATTATGTGTAGAAAATAAACTTTCACCCTTCCATTGTGATTTAATAAACAACTAAATAACAGTTGACGTAATCAGGCTTAGCGTTTTTGTTCTATTGATATGACATATCCGTTCCTAAATTTCCGAGTCGGTGTCAGACAGCAAGGTTTCCAGATCAAAGGGGTGAAATTTGTTGGGGGAAATCTGTTCTTAGCAATTTGTTTCGGATAGCGGGCATTCCGGTTGATCGGAGTTCGGACAAACAGGTCTGACTGTATTTAGAACAGATAATGGTATTGATCTCATTGTCAAAACACATAAGAAAAAAATTTCCAAGTTATCATTGTTTTCGGGCACAGCGTATTTATTACATCACAATCGTTGTTTGTTCCTACGAATGTGGCGCTGAAAAGATACTTAGCTTGTCGAACATTCAGCAAATGTCCATCGTACAGCACTGCAAGCTGTTTATCCGAACGTACATACACTTATAAAATCGATGCTGACAACCAGCTGCACAACTGCGTCTGTGGAGCGCACTGTCTATCAAGATGGCGGTGTTACAAATATACTTGCAAAATCACTGCGGAGAAGAACAATTGAATTGCAATTGCTCTGATTACTTTGCATCATAATGTGAAAGTGAATTACTCGAAATCAATGTAGGACTTCTTGTGCAGCAAATAACATCATCAACTGCTCAATTCTGAAAAGGCTATTTTCGAAATGCGACGCTTGACTGATATTTTGTTCAGATAGTGCGACCACGATTTTTGAGGCTAGCTGTCGCACCTTTCAATATGAGAAGTTGCCTATAAAAATATAGTTTCAGTGGAAACGAACCCACGTTACTTGGCGTGACGCTGAGGAAAGCCTAAACCTACTGAATTTTGTCATAACCTAGTAGGTGTAAACAGCAGATAAAATTAGCCCGAAACCGTACAACCAAACGATCGTGATTGTCAACAGTCCTCTCGCCTTCAAGCGAAATATTATAAAACAGCTCGTGCGTGGCAGTGTACACGATTCCGACAGCATTAGAGCCGGCGCTGCCAGAGGAGGAAATTCAGAAACACGTGCATTTGACGCAATATCAATTTTGAGTGTTCAAAAATGTGGATTGTTTGATGTCACTGCTCAGGCGCTATTTAGACAAGGCAGGGACGTTGCTGTTTCATAATAGTACTTTGCAATGGTAGAAGGGAAATGTAGGCTGTTGCCTGTTCCAAAAAAGCAGCATTACAGACCTGCAGTGGCGTTTGATATTTTATATCGGCTTTAATGCTGAATACCTGCAGTGCAAAGGGGTCTGTCATGACAGCTAAACAGGCCCCCAAAATGCACCCCTGGATGCATCAAACTGCAAAAGTGCACTCAAAGAGCTGCACCTGGGGAGTGAAGTTGCACAAAAAGGTGCATACTTGAATTTATAGTGCTTGAAATGGGTCCTGCTTCATCTCAGCTTCATTTTTTTTGGACAGCATCATGTTAAAAGGTTGATTTGCTGAGGATCCAGATTCAGTTTTTGTAAAACTCCGAGGTTCTGAACTATGCACACAAAATCTACCCAGCAGTGTGATAATACCAAGTGGTATACTAAGGTTAGATGGTTCCCAGGGCAAGATGCAGGTTTGGCACCCCCCATGTTCGAAAATGAGGTTTTTCGAAAGCGAATGTACTGTATTGAAGAAAATACTTGTGACCTTGTTGGAACTTTTCCTTGCCCCATAGTGATTTTGCACCCGGGTTACCCCTTTTGTTACCCCCCTGATAATACCTACTCAACGTATCTCTTCCACTTCAGTTGAATTTATCTGTTTGCTTCTTTGAGTTTTTTTCTGTTAGCAATTATGAGAAGAATAAATAATTTAGGTCCAGTAAAGACTAATTTTGCATATTATAAGTGTGTTGTCATATTACTGAATTTACTTTTAGATGAGAAATTGGCTATTGTCTTAACTAGTTAATTTTATATGAAAATGTGTGACTGTCATAAACATGATCATGGGCATTCACATGAAACAGTGGATGAATCAGAAACTTTTAACTTGTTTCTTAAGATTAACACTGAACAACTTCAATGCTTAAATGAAGCAGTTGAGGGTTCATGTAAAAAGGTTTTCAAACCTTGGGATGAGCGCTTGGATCAAAGCAAGTTTGTAGAAAGTGATCTCGACCCTGAGCTTCTCATCAACGTTCCTTTCACCGGGATCATAAAACTGAAATCTGTTGCTCTGCTTGGTGGTGAAGATGGAAGTCACCCTAAAATGTTGAAGTTATTTAAAAACATCCCCAACATGTCATTGGATCAAACAGAGAAAGCATCTGACCAAACATTTGAGCTGCCACCTCACACATACACTGATGTCTTTCGATTTCCTGTTAGAATTGCTAGATTTTCAAATGTTCATCATCTTTCCCTATACATTCCAAGTAATTATGGAAGTGACTCTACCAAGATCTATTATATTGGCTTAGCAGGTGACTATATGCAAGCACAGCAGCAAGAGGTTCTTGTGACCAATTATGAACTTGCTGCAAACCCTGCTGATCATGTAAACAAACTTTATGATACATCAAGTCACATCATTAGCTAAAAGTTAAAGTAGGCTGTGAAGTAGGACAGAAATCACCTTCTCTGAACAAAACCTTGGTTTATTTACCATTTATAAGAAGCTCAGCTTTGATTAAAGTCTGTTATTTAAAAATTTTTTGTTTTTTTTCAAACTGTAAAATTTGTGTGACTATTGTGTGTTTTATGGGTTTTTCATGACATTCTGAAAAATGTGTTGCTCTCAAATATCAGCTCTTTGAACATGTTTAGCTTGATGTTTTTATATAATAATTACTCTTGTGCTGTTTCAACAAATGGTTTACATATTTAGTGCAACTCTATGATTGCAAAGAAATGAACGTTTTTGAAAGAGCAGTGTAGACCAATGGCATCATGCTCATGTGGGTTTATGGAAGCCTGTGTTCCCAAATGCTTTGAACAAAAATTTTGTACATTGTATTTTGAAGTCCTGCAGCATAGGTTGTGGGCAATTTTTGAGATCTGTGATGGTTGATGTTGTGGTAATTAGCAGGTACGAAATCCTTTAAGTCATTTTCACGCTGAAAAATTTTTCTATGATCTGACATCTGTAAGCCTTTTTACAATGAGTCAGTTTAGTCCCTTGGCTCCATATTAATATTATGTTGAAATGAGAACTGTGCTTATATGACATTTATGCATATAAAGAAATGCTATGTCATCAAACCATGCATTTGTAAATTCAAAGAATATTTCAAATGTGTTTTCACTCTATTTTATCATGGCTATATGTTGTGCATATGAATGACCTGCAATTGAAACATAACATTTTAATCCATGTAGTGGGCTTAATTGCAGTGTATTCTCATTGAGCTGTAATACTAGTCTTGTCATTTTATCTGAGCAATGTTTTACATCTTTACACTGAACAGGAAAATTTAAGTCATAAAAAGGGGACTATTGTGCTTTCAGTTTCTGTTGTTTCATTTGTTCAAAGCTTCATCAGTTTAGTGTTTTCGCAACAGTGCAAGCTTTGTTTAGTGTGAAATTTTTCTTTGTACTCACAGGGTTGCAACAAAGTCTTGAAAAGTATGGAAAAAATTTTGGCCATTTTCTAGTCTGGAAAAAAGCTTTTGTTTAGTCTGTTAATATGGGAAAAGAAAATAATTTTCCAGACTTGATGTTTTGACATGCATTCTGATAATTTTATTCTGCTGTATATGATGAGATTGATAAATTTGACTTGCGTTGTGTTAACTATCACAGTCCTTGAATTCGACCTGGGCATGTCATTTGGTAAAGTTAAGTCTGGCAAAAGTCTGGAAAAGGTCTTAAATGTCTGGAAAATTATATTCAAAATTGCATAAGAACCTTGTGCTCAGGAAGAAGAAAGTCACAAAACTAAGTTGTGTATGATGCAAATGTTGTGCAAAGTGAATATGGATGTTTTCAAAAATCCTCTGCGTTATAAAACTTTTGATGGAACAAAGCAAATGTCAGTTTTCTAGTCTTTTTGTGGTCACTTTTCTATTATAGTCAAATGGGGTAAAAAAAACAAATTTTAAGTTTGCAACACTTCTAAAACAAGCTAAGGCATTTTCTTGGTCTTGTGATAGAAGGTAGCCCCCATGCCAAAGTATATTGTGACATTGAAATTTTTTTGTTATCTTTTCCCAAAGAAAAATTATAATTAAAAAACACTAGTTTTTTTTGCCCAGGCGAAGGGGTTAAAAAAAACTTTCTGGGTAAAAAAACTACTGCTTTTTCATCCTGATTTGCTTGTATTCTGTACATTAAAAGTAATCCACATTTTTGCACAAGCATTTAACCATAATGTAGACTTGCAATGATTTATTCACAGCATGCTTTCATGCAAAAACAGTAGATTACAATGATCACTTCAGTTCAAGCAGTTTTGAGCAGGTCATCAGTAGTATTTTCTAAACTTGCAGAGGTTAGCAAACTTTTTGGACACCAGGTTCTCCATTGAAAATTAAACAAGCCTTTCCTCTGCCTGCATCTGTTAGTATTTTCTGGACTGGACCATGAAAGCAATACTTAATGCATGGAAGAGAATATCCATGTCTTTCACAGTGGGCCAATCCCACAACAAGCGACTTGTAATAGTTGTACTCTCACTTTTGTGCAAAAAGTTTATTTCCATACTTTTGGTGTTTCATCATCGACATCCTAAAAGAAAACTTTAAAGTTGTACCCAATAGTTGGCTTTAAGGCTTGGTCAAAAAACAGCATAAATGTTCCCATATTTACTCCTCAAACATTTTTATGCCTTCAGCTGTACTCTTATATGTAGTACTTAGGAAACTTTAGCTGATTACTTAGTGGTGCGTTGGTAACTGGTTCAACAAACAAGCTCCTAATCTGATTTGAGTTTCTCTTTCAACTTGCCTTTCTTCTGCTTCTCACTTTGTACTTAAAAAAAAACTTTTGTCTGTAATGACTTTTCCATGCGTAAATATTGTCTTTTTTGGAGAGTGAAATTTTAAGCTGGCCTGCTTTTAGACCTGAAAATAGCCTCAAGAGATGTTTCACTGTCTTGAGGTGTATACATGTGTCAAAACTATTTTTTATCTGGTAAAGAAAATCTTTGCATTATTTTAATCTAACTAAATGTATCTGGTTCTATCAATTGCTGTATGCAGTTACTATTTTTATCTTATATGGCTCTTCTTAAAGGTAAACCTGCTGTAGGGTGATTCTAGCAAAAAAGAGTCCTATGAACCTGCTATTGTTTTTAGCCACACATTACTGCTGTGATGCAGGTTAAAAAATGCAATTATGATGCAGTTTCATCGCCACTGCTTTGTTACTTTCTGACTAGACTCTCAGTTCTTCAACTGAGGGTCTTGAAAGCTTTGGAATAGGAGCACGGTTGTGGTACCAACATACTGTTGAAAATCACTATAATTGCATATAAAGTTTTTACTGTTTTTTGGGTTGGATTGTGAGGTTAGCTGAGATGCAAGTATCAATCACTAATACTAAAGAAGACACATCTAAAATAGTTTAAGAACCTCTGTTCTAGACACAAAATGATATTGGCACTTGCTTGTGAGCTATTATTGTATTCAAATGCATTTACAACACAGCTGAAATGCCCAACAACAAATGAAGGTTCTTGTTTTTTGCAGAGCAGTACTATAGAGAAATTTGCATCATCTGTCTATAGTAAGATCATACAAAAATACAAACATGGGACAAAAAAATCTTGTCTGTGGTAAAAAGTAACTAGTTTTTTTTTTTTCCAAATCACATCCATTTGGGGTAAAAACGAACTAGCCCATAAAACTCAAAATGTAAAGTTGCCAACTTTGACATGTTTATGCTAAGTACTTCTAAAGCAGCATAAAAGTTTATAAAATTTGTTTTAAACTTTTGATCCTATCTAATATCAATTTTCAAACAAAGCTGCAAACCTTATTTGAGGATTTAGGTTGGAACAAATATGTTACAAACAATGTCTCAATGAAGGCCTCTGTAGCACCAATTCATTTGAAACTTTATTTCTTTTCAATAGTTTTTAAGGGGGGTAGTTTTTTTACCCCAACATTGCAAAAAATTTTTTACCCCACTTGACTATACACCAGAGTCCGATTGTAATTTTCGGGACAACTGCATATGATGTGAAACTGACACTTCAGCTTAGGAATGAAATTGCTCCATTCGGCAAAGATTATTTGCAATTGATTTTTGAAGTAAATTTGCATCAATAGTTGGTTGTGTGTTTGAAGTTTGACCACAACTTGAATGAAAACTGTCAAACAACCTTAGTTGCATGCTACTCTCAGGAAAGTTAGTGGCTGAGTTTTCAAATGCAGGGTCTGATTGCTCTGTTACAAGGGTTCCCAACCTTACTCTGACCATGTATCCTTTCAGCATTTCGACAGATGAGCATGTACCATATTTCGTTGCAGCTGTTCAATAAATGTACCCTTTCAGATTGGCAAATGTATCCCTTGGGGCACACATACCCCAGGTTGGGAACCTTGCTTTACTAGTTTACTTAGATCCATCTTAAGACAAATAGTATTTGATTCACAACTGGTTCACTACTTTTGCAAATGACTTTAGAGCAAATAAACCATTTATTTTAAAAGTTGATGAAATAACCAATAGTCAATTGCTTTGGCTGTTGGTCAGAAAATCCTGCAGTAGAAATCCCTATTGTTTTTGGCATTATATACTGCCTGTCATGTTGCAAGTTAAACTCAAAAGTTTTAACAAGCTACCATATTTATTCGAGCATAAGTCGCATTTTTTTGTACTAAAAATTCACCCAAAAAGTCAGGTGCGACTTATACACAAGGTGTGACATGCGCATGTATGCTGCTACTGTGAGCGTGTTATCAAGACGGCGCCTTGCACCTTGACGTGTGTGCATGCATGCACATGCAATGACAATCGCAAGAAAACTGCGAAGGCAAACTACGAGGCACGTTGTTTATCACAGACACATGGCATTTTAGTTGCAAATCTTTGGTTGGTATTATGGCTTTTAAAAGAAAGCATTCCTATTGTGATGCTGCTTCAAAAAACGTTTGTACCGTTTGATCAGGTCAAATATGGAGGTGCGTCTTATACTCGAATAAATACGGTAAATAATTTTGAATCTTTAAAAGTTTGTTCTCTTCTTGTTAAGCTGAAACCAGAAAAGCTTGCATATTTGAAAACTTCAAAAAGCTTGATACAGTTAGTTTGGTTGATAGTTAGAGAACACAATGGGTGTGTTGTGTGATTGTGATGTCACTAGTTTTATTATTGTTCATTCTATGGATAACTGTCAATGCACCTATTTGTGTTTTGTTGCATTTGGTTTGTAGTGTTTGGACTTTTCAGTGTAATAAGGTTATTGTTTTTTTCATTTGTTGGGTAATTGCATCGTCTCATTAACTGATGGATCCGGGAAGGCCATATTTTTTCGAGAACCTCCCAGTTTCAAATCGGGACAACTGTTCTTGGTTTAAGCATCCACATTCTCATGTTCTTCCACTACCACATAATGAAACCTGGGAAGTCAATGCCTTGCAGAATAGGCTCCAAAGCGCAACTCCATATGGATTGAAAAAAAGGGCAAAGATGAAAAGAAGAGGAGTCAGTCCAAAGTATGTGGAATTTCGTTAGCATGTTTTGATGGTAGGCTATCGTCCTTTTTTAGACTTTCTGGCTAATAGGTTATTGCTCAGAAAATTTATGGTGATATCAGTTGAGTTTCAAAATAAATTCAGTGTTTTCACCTCAAATACAAAATCTTTTATTGCGAATTTGTCTTGTTAATTTGAATAAGATTTTAGGACTGAATATGCGTAGTGCCACTTGAAATTGATTTTTTATGTAAAATAATTTAAAGGGTTCTTATGGAGTTTGGAAAAGTATGGAAAAAAGTTTGGTCATATTCCAGCCTGGAAAAGTCTGGAAAAAAATTTTGATATGTTAATATGGAAAAATTAAATATTGTTCCTGGCTTGATTTTTTGACATGCATTTTCTTAATATTTTTTCAAGATTGATCAATTTACTTTCATTGTGTCAACGATTATAGTGCCTGTATTTTACCTGGGTGTGTCATTAAGTTAAGGTCTGGAAAAGGTTTGAAAAATGTTTTAAAGTTTATATTCAAAACTATGTAGGAACCTTGAATGTGCTTGGTAGATTCACTTGTTTGTAACCTATGGAGACTAGATACTTTGTTTAAATCTTTTTTTGCATTGTCTTAAATTTATGTGTTAATTTTGTAATGAACTTCACATGAACAGCCGCAGTCAATCTGCTGAAAAATAATTGTTACATGACAGTGAATTTGTTAATCTTTGTGATAATTTATGCTAGCTGGCAAGGCAATATTTTGCAAGATGCATACAGCATGCTTGATAAATTGTTTTTTAAGTAATTAACCTTCTCAATCTCACTCAGTTGTAAAACCTTGGTTTGTGGTGATTTGAAAATGAAATAAAACTTTTTGGAATCTTCATGGCAAACAAGTTATAGACATTTCCTTCAATAGGTATATTAGTTTGACTTTAGTTGCTCTGTGGTCTTGTTTTCACAAAAAAGCTTAAATGCAGAATTTTCCCAAGAAAAGTTCTTGTTACTGAAGAGAAAGTCGCAGAGGATCTTTGCCACCTTTCAATATCAGACTCATGGAAAAGCGATTCAAGGAAAGTTCGAAGCTCTTCTGTGAATCGCCTCAGAACATTTTCTGAAATTGAAGACAGGTCATTAAACTGTTGTGTGCTTAATATTACTTAGCAGAAGAGAATGAACAACTTTAATAGGAGTTAAAGAAATAAACAGCAGTGCCTACTAGTTACCATAACACAGATCTTCACCAGCTCTGCAACTTGCATTGGTCAAACCAAAGAAGTTAAGATTACTTTGCACCTCGCACTTTTGTCTGATGCAACTAAATGGATTTTGTAGCTTGGTGGTGAGTTCTGATGATGAAGAAACAGAGACTGGTACAGTCGTGTTGCCATATGCAGTCCAACAACAGATCAAGGATTTGAAAAAAGACATTCTTTTTTCTAAATCACTGCATCAAGAAAAGTGTCCTACTGCCACGAAGTAAGTACAGATATCAGCTAACCTGGTGGTATATATGTGTAACAATGGTGTTGAGTGAGATTTTATTTCGTCGTCAGCATCACCTGTGAATTCAGCGATGTAGGGAAATTCCCTTCTAGGGAAAGTACCGCTGAGCAGTGGCGCAGCCAGCTCAAAATTTTGGGAGGTGCCAAATATTTTGAATTTAAGCGAACAACAGCATTTGGTTTGGGACGCTGCCTCTCGAAACACGAAATGACAAGATATACTAGAAATTTGAGCGACGTGCCCCCCCCCTGGCTACGCCTATGCCACTGAGTCACACACCGCTGTTTTAAAGTTATTGTCGTTATTTTTTTAGAATAACAACGATCTAATAAAACATATTTTTATTAACGTTTTGTTAAAATACGCTTTGAAATAAACATTTTTGCAAAACCTTGTTTGCTATTGATATGTATCATAAGCACTGCAATCTTCGACAGTGACACAGAAAAACTATGATTTTCCAACTGGAAAACGTTGCAACTGTTGGGATCGGAAATCCCGAGCGGCATGTGCGCAAAGCTTCGCACTGTGGCAACAAGCAACAATGTCACACACGTCATTTTTTTGAAGCGCTGTCGTTTGCTGTTGACCCTCAAACGCCTGAATGCAAATTCTATCGTTAGCCCTTATTCAAACAGATTTTGCAAAAGGACTGAGGATGCGTGATTTGAGGTGAAATCGATTTCCTGTTAAACATTTCCTGATCGATTCCTTGTTTACCCCCTACCGCGGCATGATGTAAGTGGTGTGTCGTGTGCAAAATCAGACACTGGGCGCATCGCCACAGCCAGGAATTTCTCACACAACTGATTCTTAACATGGGTCGCTAGAAATCCTGGTCCTGCTCGGTTTCACGGTGAAGTTCATTTCTTTCGTTGAAGTTACAAATATAAGCGTTTCTAGATTATGAAACCAATGCCCAGATGCAGCTGAGGACCACCCGGAGGGTTACAATAGTGCGTCTACTATTGTGGGTTACAGATATTTCTAAATTTTAAAACAATGATGCAGTTTTTCCCAACAGGGGCGCCGCGGCACCCTAGGGTACTCAAAGGTGCCGCGAGCTAATGCGTCTTTCAATATGTCATTATAAACACATTTTCAAAATGTCATCAAACTTTAAAGCAGATTGCTGTGGGTTCGCCACTGGGTGCCGCAAATTACAGTTCTCTTCCGTAAGGTGCGCAAGCCAAAAAAGTTGGGAAACACTGCTATGATGGGTATAGATATTTCTAAATGTTTCGTTCTAAAAAAAACAACCCAGGCGTTTACGGGTAAACGTGGGTTAAACTTGACATGCCTGCCTTAACAAACAGGCAAAGACGAAGAAGGACAGATACAGGCTGTAACCCTTGTCGGCGTTCCGTCATGATAGTTAAAATCATGGGGGTTGTGGATGAAGCCCGTGTATGCATATTCATGCGTTCAGCAGCAGGTTTGAGATTGGTTTTGAACTCCACAGACGACCTGGTCATTCGAACGCACTCGTATTGTGGCGGCCACCAGGTGGAGCAATACCAGACCTGCTGAGAAAACTGAAAAACGATGAAAAAGTTGGTGAAGAGGCGTCAGGAGCTGTCGACGCCGGAAGTGATGACGTCTTGAGTGACATCGACGCGTTTCCAGAATCGAAATATGACGTATTACCTTCCGATACCCTCGTCATGGCAGATGATGACTGCGAGGTTTTTGATGACGAAATGGAATTATGACGAAGACTCACACTCTTCGAAGGGTTCAGTGCTGACGTCACTCGCGCTCTTTGCGTGCTGACGTCACTCGCGCCCTTTGCGTGGGTTAGCATGGGGCAAAGGTTGGCATGGGGCAAAGGTTGGCATGGGGCAAAGGTTGGAATGGGGCAAAGGTTAGCATGAGGCGCATGACCCCGAGCAAACGCATGTCTCCAACACTGTTCTTTGCAATTGTGTCTGCTCGATTTGAATTCCGATTGAACTCCTATTTTCGTCAAGTCAGACGCAGTGTGTCCCTGCACTGGTACCTGTCTGGCCATTCTGTGTTACATCACGTGGCCGGCCAAGCATTGCACCGTTTTTTAGTTTTCATTCTTTGCGTGACGTACCTTGCTGACGTGAAGCTGTTTTTCACATTACAACGTTTCCACATTTGTTGACTGAACAAAGAACTACTTTAATCGGAGTTTTGTGACGCAGCTGTGACGATTATTTCTGCACCAAACGTTGTGTGGACAGCGAATCAAACAAAAGTATTTAGTTTTGAGCACTTTTAGAGAAAGCTGAATCTGACAAGTCGGTTTATAGCGTGGTTAGAGCGACTAATACTTTGAATGCTTGCGTCCTTGGCAAACCGCTCAGGTCAGCTCCATTTATTCGTGACTTGGTTCAAAGCAGGTTTGTGCAAATTCAAACAACTTAATATTTTGGTTAAACTTCCCGTAGTGTTGAAGATGCTTTTTTAAATTTTACTGGAATTTTAAATAATTGTTGACTTCAGAAGAAAATTTACACGAAAACAACAGGTATCTGCGACACAGATCAATCAGTGGCGGAACGGTGGGGGGTCCGGATGCTCTGTTTTCATTTATTCCGGACTCGCGCGAGTCCGGATGCTCTGTTTTCATTTATTCCTAACAATTCACGTGAATAGCTTTAGTACAGAGCCAAGGCCAGATTCCTCCAAAATTTGCAATTTTTTTGATAACTTAACGTGTTTGCCATTCAGTCGGAAATCCCACAGTTGGCCTCGGGTAGACTTGATGACTCATAGACTGTTTACAACACGACCCACAGCCCCTTTACAAATTGTCTGTATGGCAAACCTTATGGTATTACATTATATGAATGCGCACTCCTTGCAACTTCTTGCATTGCATACTTATGAGGAACTGCTTATGAGAAACCATAAATGTAGCTTGCTGTATGTCGTATTTTGGGTTTTCGTTATGAAATGTGAAAATCGGGAGTTAATTTGATTAACATTCCATAGATTCCCATGTTTTAACAACATAAACCAGGGTTCCCACGGTCATGGAAAATCATTGAAAAATCAATTTTCCTGGAAAGTCATGGAAAATTGATAAAAATTCGAAAGTCATGGAAAAATTAAAAAATCATTAAAAATTTTGGACAGATGAAAAAGGAGCAAAATTTTTCAATGTTTCGAAAAGATAATCTTAAAATTTAAGTCCGTTGCTTTACCTATGCCATCAGCAAAAGACACTGGTGATGTTTTGCTTTTTGGCTTTTCTGCCCAAATCTCTTGAAGTTTATTTATAGACTGTGCATTGTACTTTGTTTGATCATCAGCTGAAATCAGCAATTTTATTTTTAAGTTTGTAGTTTAATTGGAAATCCACTTGGTATATTAAAGATTTATTGATTGGCGAATACCATATCTCTGAATATAAATTTTGGAACTACACGAAGAATGCAAATTATGCCAAGCTTTGGGAAGTTTTCCAAATTATCTTTATGCTATCTCATGGCCAAGCTGCTCTTGAGAGGGGTTTCTTGATCAACAATGGACTTATGGTGGAAAACATGAAAGAGGAGTCATTAATTGCTAGTCGTTTTGTGCATGACACAGTGAAAAACAGTGCT
>Ga0210059_1010166_pt1 | contig 14571 bp, 10 predicted proteins | sample Ectturendosymbi2_FD_188042 | JGI IMG/M metagenome (GOLD analysis project Ga0210059, IMG submission 188042) | Ecteinascidia turbinata endosymbiont from Florida, USA - Sample 2 (SPAdes) (version 2) | ecosystem: Host-associated > Tunicates > Ascidians > Unclassified | place: Key West, Florida...
CTTCTGTGTTTTGTTTTTATTTTGTTTTGAACTCATGTTTTGTGCTTCACCTGTGCTGTTGAATTTGACAGTCATCAAATGTCGGCTGGGCTTGATTGAGTGACTGCTTTGGCCGTCTTTCGCCCAACCTGTGCTGTTTGTTTTAAGCTTTGTTTATTGAAATGTGTTCTATTGCTGTGTACTTACAGCGCAAACATGACTTGACTTGTAATTTGGCAGTGAATTTGGCTGGATTTCGTAATTGTTTGGCATAATACACCGTGCATATAGGTGGCGGAACCGGGGGGCCGCATGGGCCTAGGCCTCTCCATCTTTAAATTTCGAATTTTGCCTAAAAAGGTGACACAGTTAGTACGAATGACTAGTTCCATTTATGTGCTCAAGTCAGTGTAGCGTAGATAGATTGGGTGGCAGGCGTGTAGCCAGCGGGCCAAAGGAGGCAAATGCCTACCCCAGTTCCGAAATACTGCACCAAAAAATTTAGGTTGATCAAGCGTTTGATGTGTAGACCAAAAAAATATTTCAGTGCAAATTAACGAAACTGCTTAAGCAACCTATCTTACTTTAGCTTCTAGTTAGTCGAACCGGATCAAAGCAATAATCTGACCTGAAGTGTAGTTAGGGTGACCTTTACCTGAGGTAAAAGCTGTTATGTTAGAATAGCAATAAATCAACCAACAAACAATTGTGTCAATCTGCGGCAACGAGTGTTTCTTAACTTTGATGTGGAGCCGTGCCGATCGTGGCTTCGTTTTCGCAACTACACAACTATTTTCATCCTTTGTGTAGACTTAGTGAGTCAAACATGTGCAAGTTTGTTTAGACCTTAGAGGACATGTGTAACTTTCCCCAATTTACAAAATTGTCTTTCTCATTTCTGTGAATTATTTTTTAACTCTAAATAGCTAGCTAAATGCCTAATCGTTTTAGGGAAGCGCGCTTATAGCGTAGGGATAACTAGTGTACAAACATGATGCCGCAGTCTCATTTCATAACGGGTAATTACTAAGTCCAAACATTTTTCAAACCACGTGGAGAGACTCTACCGCAGTGTTGGGCAACCTTTCCCTCGTCGCGGGGTAAAATAAACTCTGCAGGATATGGCGGGACTTACGAATTTTCTACCAACAATTCCGTTCCTTTGCTGTTTATGATGCTGTTAAAACTTGGGAATTGATGGAATTTCAATCAGATCAAACTCCTGATTTGCACAGTTCATAGCGAAAACCTAAGATATGAAATACAGCACAATGGTAGCACAGTGCGGTTTCCCTAAAAAGTCCTCCCTTAGTGTGTATGCAATACAAGAAGCTGCAAGGAGGGCAGATTCATAAAGTGTAATATAGCCTAATATTACTAGATGGGCCATACAATTACTGTGCTACAATTCGCAAAGGGGCTGCAGGCCGGATGATTTTGTTTGGCGGGCCGTAGGTTGCCGACCCCTGCTCTACCGTTTACGTTTATCAACTACATACGTCATTTAGTCGCTCATGAATTGGTTCACAACAGAATCCACATCCTATATGCACGTACATTTTGTAAAAGACTTGCTTCGGAAGTCGGTATCTTAGAGAAAAGTCTCTACTCGGCTTCGATTGAACTTGTGTTGATGTATATCAGGAGTGTGTAAATATAAAAATTGCAATCATAATGGCGGCCACGATGACTTTATGCTCAACTGCAATATTGGCTGGAAAAAGCATACAGCAGATCTTGCACTTATAGCAACGAGGTTTTCACAATGCTTTTGCAGAAAATTTTTCCGAGCAAATGGTGGCTTTAATCCAAAATAAAGCTTGGAACTTCACTAAATACAAACCTTTAAACTTGTCAATTCAATTTAAAATAGACTTTTTATTTTCCGTATGGAATCTGAACACAATCGTTCAGGAAAAAAATGCCAGACAAATGGACGTTGCATGAATGATGCTTCAAATACAAGGGGCATTAAATATTTAAATGTTGATACCTGGTTGTTGTTTCCCCCTGTGAAAATTTCTGGTTACGCGCCTGTACTTAGGGGTCGTTGAGGGCTTATAAAACACTGCATAAAATTGCTGAAACATGCTGACAAAAGTTAATGACGTAATGTTTCAATGCTTGTGACGTCATAGTTGCCAATTCAAACCACAAAAATTTTCTATACCTTTTTGAATTTCCATTTGTGCCTCCCCACTTTGAAAAATATTCCGCCCCCCATGAGCTTCTTGTTTTGTTTCTTGATGTCACAACGTTGTGTGTGCGCTAATACAGCCGTACACCTGTGCTAGCAATATGTGCATCATTTCGAACTTTGTCATTAATTGGCAGTTCAAGCGGATTGATCATAACGGTTCACACAAGCCCGTATCTGTACCGTCCTCCCAGTAGTTGCACATATAACAGCCATAACGAAAGTTTTCTTGCGTATTTTATGCGCATTGTCAATTTTTGTGTAGTTTAGCAAGTTTCAAACTGTCAACCCTGGGTGTCCACCATCCCAGCCGCATACCTTCTCTGCTCGACTGCTATTCGACGAGACATTCCCGCAGCCTGATGTTTTTGCAGTTGTGAACTGCCCTGTCGTAGTGTTGGGTGTGTTTTACTCCACTTGTTTAACGCGCAACCTTATACAGTAGAATTCACCTATAACGGCAGTGCGCCTAAAACAGTGGTTCCCAAACTGGGGATAAACTCCCCCACGGGGGTAATATGCGGTTCTTCAGGGGGTAACATGGAACCAAAACCACAATGTTGTTCTGTATTATGAGCGATCACTGGAAAAGAAATTTTCGACATGAAATGCGAAAAGTTTTCATTGAGGGTAATAAGATATAATCGCTACCTTGATTTGGGTAACGGTTCGAACAAGTTTGGGAACAACTGGCCTAGAACGACGCTTTTTCGTTGGTCCTGGAATAATTCCTGTATTTTACGTGCATTCGAGTCCGGCTACAACGACTTCGGCCTTTTCGTTACTTCGCCTATAGCAGGGGTCGGGACCTATGGCTCGCGAGCCAGATGTGGCTCTTTGCGTTTGTAGAGAATTCTGGCTTTGCTCCAACTACTCTTCCTGCTGGCCGCCAGAAGTAACGTAGTGAGTCTAGTGAGACGTAGCAACAAAAATAGGAGCTCTTCTTAAAAACAGGTTGACACTTCGGCAACAGAATAGCGGGACATTACGAGGAGAGGTGTTGGTTTTATTTATATATATTCAGAGTGAACCTATGAATGTAAGTGCTGGAGTAGGCTATGTATATAATTAGTACAGTAATTTATATACAGTAATTAAGTTTTTTCAGAGGAATAAGGTACTTTAGTTTAATCCAAGTCGAAAGCACATTTCCACAACACTGATAACTAGCATGTCAATCGCGATCACCAGAAACTGGTAAAAAAACTAAACGAAACCAGTAAGGTTTTGTTGACCATTGACTTTTGGTCCACGTGACAGATGAACAGCTATATTGGCGTCACTGTCCATTTCAATTCCAATTAAAAGCTGCATAATGCTATGCTGCCTTGTCTTGCAGACGATCGTAAACCGCAGTTAGGAGAAATAGTCAGCAATTTCGAAATTATTAACAAACGAATCTTCAGCGTTGCTGGACGAATGTTCAAGCGTGATTGGTGTCGTTTGACTGATAAAATATTCGAAGCGTTGATGTTTATCAACTATAACAAGGATTTTAAAAATTGATCATTTTTGTCTAATTATCATTTTAATGCGTTTGTTGCAGTGGAGTAAGAGTGGCGATTTGACTCCCCTGGCCAGCTAAATGTAAAAACCAGGCCCCCACTTAGCTTATATTTCGGTTTTAATATTCTTTTAATTGGTTTTCAATAGGTTGTCGTCTTTTTGCGTTTTTCGGAAAATTTTCCGTTAATTTGGTGATTTAGTATAGCCATCCACACCCGGATTCACCATTATTTCTCAAATTTTTTTTCGAGTGTTCACTAGTATGTCACCTACAGAGGCCTGTGTGCCTCTTTCAGCTAAGTTTCCCCTCTAGCTTGAACCTCTAGTTACGCCACTGGTTTGTTGATTGTACGAACATCTCATTAATTTTTCCGGTGCTTGATTCTTGCAGATTAGTAATTTCGTTTATTGCATTTATTCATATCGTATGTTGTCTGAAAATATACTTATACATTAAACCATACAGATATGGTTTGTTTTCGTTGATATACTTATACATCAAATCATACAAGTAGGGTTTGTTTTCGTTCTGAAGATGTTTGATGACAAATGTAATCACGATTGTAATCGTGCTTATTTTCAATGTAATCGTAATCGATTACATTGTGATTTTGTTTATTCGTAATCGTAATCGAGCAGGTGGCAAGTAATCGTAATTGATTACATTTGTGCTGTAATCCCCCCATGTCTGTACAGTAAGCGGCAATCCTAATCAAAGAACACTTTTTATCCTTGCCAGGCTTTGGCGTTGAACAAAAAAGCCATGTTAGGAACGACTTGTTGTCAGTGGCGTAACTAGAGGTTTGAGCCAGAGAGGGCAAACTCAGCTGAAGGGGGCCCATTGACTACCGTTTGTGTATGCAATTAGTTCCCGAAAACTCTTGCAGGCCTACGTTGTTCCACAAAAACAGAAATATTTGTCGGGTGGTGTAATGACCTTCAATTGAGTAAATGACTTTACAATATAATTTCATGTTTTCATGAAATATATCCTATCTGAAATTGATACACATCAATGACTTGTGACCGGGTAAGGTAGGCTTATGATTTGTAAGACCCACCACAGACCTGAATCCTGATATTAATTCCACTTTTCTTCTAAGCACTAAATGCTTGACTTAATGATGGGCTATGGCCCATAGGGGTAGATTCTGGGCACTGCCTAAGTAAACAACAAATCAAATGTAGTAAGTCCGAAACGAACTTTTTTGAGCAGCTCATTGATCTCTCTGCATCGGTGATAAAACCACATTCATATAGCAACTAGTAAGCAAATAATGCCTGACAATTTTATCTAAATGTGGAGCTGCACACCAAACAATTAGAAATAAGTATGAACAGTGCCGTAGCAGCCAAACTCTGCCCCCCCAAAATGTGCAGGGATATTCAACTGGCGGACCGTAGTCATAGAAAAATGGCAAACGACCCCCAGGTTGAAAACCACTGCGTTAGGATAAACTTCACCAAGACGTGTCTTGTGAATAGAGCTTAACAAAAGGAATTGCAGGTCTTAACAGAGGTGGGCAACCGCTACTTTATTAATAGCGTCGCTCCTGCTATTTGTTAAATTTGATAGCGGCGCTACCGCAGCCGTTCCTGACTAAAAATAGTAGCGAGCTATCGCTACCGCTCCTTTTGCTGCACTTAAAAAAATTTTTGGTCTTGTTTCATAGACCTAGGATCTAATTTGTAAAACGTAACCCTGAAATGTTTTTTTGTAAAAAGTTGTTAAAGAAAAAACGTGATCTGAAAAAATAGTCATTGAACGGTTATCATATAGGAAAAATTATTTTACAGCACATGCACATATAAATGAAACACAGACTGCAGAAACACCTATATAGAGTCCATTTAGCTTTGTCAGGCGATTGTTGTAGGCTAGCAATCGCCTTTATCAATGCAAGTTTCGCGCTGTGTGTACAGTACTGAAGAGAATGGTCAAGCAATGAAAGACCAAATGTGTTTGTCACAGAGTTGAATGCGCCTGTAAATTGAATTAGGCCCGCAACCGGAGTGAGGGACAAACCGGGCTATCAAAGCCTCCCACGAAATTTTTATGCATTATTTTAGATTTTCAAAAAAATGTTATGTTGATCTATGTTTCATGTGAAACCCTTGAACAAATTACGGACTACTTCTATTTTAAACTGAGTTCCTTGTTTCTACGTGGTTCAGTTTATTCGCGATGGTAGTTTTATGTTCTGTAGAACGTAGTTTACATGGCCTGCGTGCAAAGAATGGTTATTTAGATGTTCGAGAAGGAATTGACCAACCACGCTTTCCTTAACATTCCAGCTTTTGAAAGTGCAGTCTAAGTGTTGAATGCTTTAGTTTCAAAGGTGTGCATTAAGCAGCCGGCACCAGCTCTAAAAAAATAACCTAACATCAACAATTAAAACCTCACGATTTACTGTAAAAGCTTTCGAGGAATCTGCCGACGGGTCTGTTTTTATGTTTTTGCGATTATTTCCACATATCTGTAGGCCTATTCAAGTTACGGGGCCCACAAAGATGACAAGCAAGCAAATCAGTCAAGCTGATTATTTTTATAGGACATCGATTTCACATACCACTACGCATCAACAGTACTGAAATGTTATTCATATAAAATATCCTATCATAAATATGAAATTAAGTTTCCCTGTCAGCACATTCAATGCCCATACGTACTTTTTCGCAATATCTGAAAAACTTTTGCATGAAAATATGTAAAAAACACTAAGAACCACACAGAATTTATTTAACAACTGAGAAAATCAAAGCCAAGCGGTAAGAAAACAGTTCTTTTTCATAGGCGAAGTTGTAGCATCCAAAGTTTCGTGTTACATTCAGACAATGATCACATGCAAAATCGACATCATGTGATTTGCGGCTTTGCACATGGAGGTTAATAAAATTTTAGCAAGATCGTGATGATAACAGAAATTAATCACTTTTCGCTGTGTGGCTGTGTCAGGTGAGAATGTTAATCAAAGAAAATTTGTTCAACACCAACTCTGCTTGTTTAGCACAGGCGATGGCCACTTGCAAAAATATGGCATCATATAATTTTTACTTAAACACATGGAGGCAAATAAAATTTCAGCGAAATTGCAATGATAAAAATAGCCCAACTACTTAACGTTTGGTAGGGCTATGTCAAGTTTAAACATTGATGAACCAAAACTTTCGTCAATGTTAACTTTGCGTGTATAGTTAAAAGAACGAAAATGTGAGATTCGTTGATTTAAATTATGTTCAAGCAAACTCACGATAACAAGTTTCACACGAAGTGATTTATCCGTCACCTCAAAGGGAACACTTTCCTGCACCTCCCCCAGAACGTTTGGCTTTCAAAACGGTAGGAGATCGAGCGGACGCGCTGTAGCATGCTCGGAAACCGAAACCCTCAGGTGACCCGGGAAATGTGATTGGGCAACGTCCACAGATTATGCGAACTTTTTCAGGAGTTATCACTGATGCTGAAAACTAAAAAATTATTGTGAAGTAATATTATAAACATGGCGATTGTAGGCTCTACTCGAGTTTTACAGTAGAAAAAGTTTTTGGTATTTGGCAAAGTAGCCTTATTTGATTTTTGCTGAACTGCAGAACGTTGAACGAGTAGCAGAAAACATAAATAATGCGCTTTCGGTGCCTCGTTTAGTGAAAGTGCAAAATTATTAAACGAAAATAGTTTCACACAGGAGACAGCTGAGACAGCTTTTTTAGTGAGTGGTAAAATACTGATTTGGAGTACTAGGGAATATCTCAAATTAAGTCCGATGTCTAGCAATATCCCTTTTACAACACAAAGTAACGCAGGTGTTTCGAAATGTTTCAAGTGAAGAAAGAGGGGAGCAAACAAAATATATTGGTGAGTGATTTCATTAAATATGTTTGCAATACAAATATCAGAAGTACAACGTCATCGGCGAAGATTGCAATACAAAATGCGCAAAAACCAGAAAGTTGGTGTGCAACTTTAAAAGGACGACAACTTCAACATTTGAATGTAAATTTGTTCTGCGCATTGGATTCATTGTAAAGGCTTACTGCTCGATGTCCAGCGTTGGTTTGATACACTTAAGCGCTCCCAACTCGTTCGTGGCAGTACAAAATAAAAGAAACACTGCAATCTGATGCTTTATTGCAATTATCTAATTCCAAGGACAATGTTTTCTTGCCTCTGCTGCTGAAAACGTATCGATTATATTGTCAAAGAGCTGATAAGATTTAAATGTGTCACCTACTTTAACCTAAAAAATATATAATGTCAGTGACTCTCTGTAAAAAATTTTGCTACCAATTTTGTGATCTCAATTTCGATAATAATGTCTGTGGAGATGCTCAGTTTATTGGTGGAATTACATAAAACGCAGGTAGCAGCCGAAGCAGCGCTAGGGCAGGGGTCACTAAAGGTATTGAGGGAAATGCAAACATACAAAAAACACAAAATTATTCACCAATATGTTTGTTAGCAATGTTGACCTCAAAAACAATGACAGAGAGTATAGAAAACCATTCTGAATGTTGTGGGTGCGTGAATAGCTACAATAAATTTGTTTCAACTAGATCTTGTTAACCATGAAATTCCCTATGATACTGTGATGAAAAGTTATCTCCGACCCCGTTGCTGCCCTTTGAAAGAATAGGGGAAGCAGTGCCCCGCTCTCCGCGCGACCCTGAGAATAACTGAAAAGTAACCTTCACAATTATAGGCTAACTAATATACTCAACGCTGTTGTCCATTTGCAATTAGAAGTTAGCAAAAGTAGTCAGGATTTTTTTAAACATCACACAAATAAAAATCATCATAATTACCTTCAGAACCACATCAAATCCATTTCAACGTGAAGTTTGTCAAACCATCAAAGATCAAATGATTTCCTAAACTTCAGATCTGATATCGTAACAAGAACAGCATACTTAAGGTTTATCGCTGCTCTAAAAGCATGCACAGTTGCATGCACTGTGAATGCTGGATTCCCGTCCATTGTGACGCAACTATAGAATGAGAAGGAGAACGAAGTGGAAAAGTTCGCAACCCTGGCTATCTGAAAGCATTGTGACGCAACCGTCAGTCAATCCACATGCGGGGCACTGGTTGCTGGAGACACAAGCGACGATTTAAAACGTCACCGAGGTTCAATTCACGCCCTGAAAATGCTGCGCCCGGGGACAGATGTCTCCCCTTCCCCTTGGCTACGCCACAGTCTTAGACAGAATCATAAGTTTGCTTCAAGTTATGCATACAGCCAAATACACTAAAGTCGATGCAAGCTACAAAAACTGTCATATTGACACAAGACCGTATGCAAGGGAGGTTGGGGTTAAAACCCTCCCTTGAGCATGATTTCTTACAAAAACTTTATTACCTGCGCAAAGGAGATTAATTGTTTTCGCATACTGTTTGTTTGTTAATTTGTCGACTAAATGCAAATACCACGGAATGAATTTGCATGCAAATTTCAAGGACACATTGTAAATGGGCCAAAAAGAAGTAATTAGGTTTTCGTGGGAATCTGTGTTATCGTCTGCATCCAGAAACCATCTCACCACTTTATGCAGACCTTTCGTCCACTACGCATGTTTAAGATTGTGTTCCGCCATAGTTCCCTTTATCCGAAACAATTATCTTTGTCTTGTTTACTATGGCTGAGCAGCGCAAGTGCTGACCGCGTTAGCTACATCACCGGTTTCTGTAGCATGATAAAACTGTTGCACAAGTTCAAAAACAGCAGTTGTTAAGACAGAAGCATTTAGGCATTTGATAATGTCTCAGCAGCGAAAAAGGAAAACTATAAAAATTTGTTGGACTTCTATACATAACGAAAAATCGAAAGTTTATTTGCGTACTTTGTGCGCCTTCTCAATTCTTGTGTAGTTCAGCAAGATTCGATCTTGCAAGCCGGTGTCAAGCAAAATTTCTGACCTCTGCGAAATTTCCGACCTATTACTGTTTGTCAGTTATGAATAAAGTTTGGCGATTACTGTTTTGATGTGTGTTGTGTAAATTAAAACTTTTTGGTTAGATGTCAGATACCCACAACAAGCTACAGTATGGGAATAACTATAGCCACTGGAAAATTTTGGACTTAGTCTTAGACCTCAATTATTTTTCTTTTTCTAACCCAACACACTTACGTAATCACTAAACCCTAAGCCCTAATCATCAGTTTTTTTCAGCGTGGTGGATGTAAGCTAGAATATCTCTCTGTGCATGCGCACGTGGCGTAAAGTCAGAAACTTCGCTTGACACCGGGGTGTGCGTCAAACAGTCCAGTCCAGCCGCACACTTTCTGTGCTCCACTGCTCGAATTCGAAAAGACATTAGCGCAGCCTCATTTTGCAGTTGTAAATTTCTTTGACGCAGTGATGAGTGTGTATTACTCCCCTGTTTTAAAGCGCAACCTGATATTTTTGCAGTTATGAACTGCTGCTTCGAAGCGTTGAGTTTATTTTCCTCCGATATCCTAACCTGTAGCGCTGATAGTTTGTATTCAGTTCAATGGCACATACATTCAGGGGAGTGCGTGTAGACGAATATGCATATTATGTCAACAAACTTCGCCAAAACTTTGGTTTGGAAACAGGAATATGACGTCAAATTGTGACGTCACAAACAGTGCGCACCAAATACAAATGACCATTTTGTGCGTACGCCACTGTATTAATATATATTTCAAAACAAAAACTGTAGTTGCACATGCAGAGAAATGTTGAACCCAGTGTCATATTTTTTCCAAGCATTCAATTTAGTCATATGCAGCTTTACCAGTAGCAGTAGCCAATGCTTCGAAGACCCCACTGCTTTAAGTTTGTGGCTGATGCTGAGTTTTTACCGAATTAACGTGGAACCTATTGATCAGGTCAAAAGCAACCTGAGCTAAATATTTCCTAATGCTACTAACTTACTGCAAACAAATAATCGAAAATCAGCGCAAAACACTGAGAAGAGCAGTTACTATGAACGTGTGCTGACGGAAGAGCTCTTGCGAACTTTTGAACTTTTTCCTTTGGCCACCACTTACGCCAAAGTAGCGAATAACGGTAGCGGTAAAATGGTGATAGCTCGCTAGCGCATCCATTATGTCTTTCAAAAAAGAGCGGCGCTCCCGCTGACGCTACTGGAAAAGTAGCTCGCTACTGCCCAGATCTGGGTCTTAAATCATGGTAATTTAATTAAATGACGATTATTTAGAGATGTAATGAAACACAAATTTTTGTCAAAATTCAGAATCAAAGGAAGTCAGAATCAAGACTATAGTTCAGTTATGAAAACACTGTTACCGTAGGAACAAACCTGAGGCTGATCAAACCAACGCGCCCCAATGAACGTTTTCTTTCATTAGCTCTTAAGTGTATTTTGCTTGAAAAGCATGCGCATCGTCCTTATTAACTGGACGAAATACGCATGCATAAAGCTTTCTGATGTCTAGACTTGTTAATCTCCTGGTGCGTGGCACATGTTTAGATTAATAGCATTTTGTATCTCAAATGGCTATGAATGTTGACAGATATAGACCAAGGAGGCCTATGTGGAAGCAACATGCTTAACATCCGTAATCCACTAACTGCACTACCCGGTTGGGACAAGCTTAGCAGTGATTGCTAAATAAGCTCTTCTAACTATACTATTAATTCCATCTTGCTGTCTGCACAGCAGGCTGCGCAAATGTGTAAGTTTGGTCGTAAGCATCAAAGGTATCTGGCTTCTATGCAGCACAAAATAAGAGAAGACTGCCGGAGCTAGTCATAATACATTTTTCCACAACAATCACTACACGAAATACGTTGATCTGGTGTAAGTCTGACTTCGGTATGTATACAACTAGGCATGGAGGCTTGCTTCATGTTCAACATTCCAAGCAATGAATGGCGACGCTTTACGCTCAAGCCTCAAATACGTTTATTACGTCACAAACGTACCTAAAATGATCAGGCAATGTTATTCTAGGTAACAGCGACAGGTACTCCTCTGTCTATAAATTACAGGACAAAACGGAATACAGATTGATAAAAACTACGCTGATATCTAGTGTCACACATTTAAATTTTGGGGTTGAAACTTTGTTTGGGGGGCTACGCCCACAAAAGTCCCCCTGTGGTGACGGGACTGATTTTGGGCTCCCTGTGTCGCTTGGCGGGTAAATTCCGGGTATTTGTCTGATACGGATAATCGCATATTCCGGTTAAAAACATTCAAAAAATCTTGGCAAATTGGTTATGGGATTAACTGGATTCGTCGTCTACTAACACCAGAAATCACCGGAAAATACTCCGAGAAATTTTTGAAATAGGCTACACTATAAACAAAAACTTCGTAAAAATCGAAATCAAAATAAATATCGAAATACAAGCTATCAGGGTGGCCCATTTTTTACATTTAACCCGCCAGGGGGCGCGGCGCGCACCCCTGCCCCCGTCAGTTACGCCACTGCTTGTAGTTCGACAATAACGACACTTCGTCCATAACGGCGCTTTTTTCCGGTCTCATGAAGTGATATTATAGGGCAATTCTACCGTATTTCTGCAGTGGTGAACTCCGCTGAAGTAGCACTGAGTGTGTTCTACCCCCTGTTTTAACACATTACTGGATATTTTTGCAGTTATGAACTAGAACTGCTCTGTCTTAGCACTGAGTGCTGTGTTTTGCTCCAGTCTCCTAACTTGGAGAGTTGATATAATTTATGTCCATTACAGTAACACGTTGTACAACAACGAGTAAGTAGAGTGCGAGTAGAATAATATGTATGTTGTGTCAACAAACTGTGCCAAAACGTTGGTTTGCAAATGCAAATATGACGTGATATTGCAACGTCACAAACAGCGTATATCCAGTTACAATGACCACCATACGCCATTGCTCAACACAAGAATTTGGTCGGGGGGCATACAATCAAGAAGTTGCCCCGGGCATCACCGGACCTCTCCACGCCACTGACGGCTGAAGTGGAACTTCCCGGTTGTTGAGTCCTGATTCAGTGTGGGATTGATCCTCGAACCTCGGGAAGGATGGATTGTGACGTTACCGATGTTAACTCCGCGCCAGACGAATCGGCCAAAGAGAGCTCTTACTTCCATGAGCATGGAAGTCACTTATAAGTATCGCTTGCTTGGTCTTTCCCTTCTCCTTGCTTTGGCCAACTTTGCACACATGTAGCGGTCGCGCTAGCGTGACTGCTACACGGCGTACCACACTCATAGTTAACATTAAGCGTAAATATACAGACAAGCAAACCTCGGTTAAAAAATATACAGACAAAAAAACGTCGGTCAAAGTCATGCAATAATGATCTCCGGGGTAATAATGATCTCCATAAACAGCACTCCAACTGCAATGTCATTCACCCATCATAACGTAGGGATCTAGTAGTGTGAGAGAAATGAAGGCCTTCTAACATCAAAACTTTGAGGCAAACAGGTAACAGAGAAAAAGTGAATGATAATTGAAATGGGGATGCACATTCTCACTCAGAGGCATGCAAACTGTTCCGATCAAGGTTTCAAATGCTTGCAACTCATTTGTCATGGAATCGACAGTCAATTAATTTTCCTGAATTTTAAACCACGATGTGGTAATTAGCATTTTACCAGCTATATTTCTTACTTTTTGCATGCTTGGTTTGTACACAATGCATACACATTTTTTACTGCATAAAAGCAATACTGATGAGACACAAGCACCGAAAAAATGCACCAACAATTGCTTTAGTTGCTCGCCATCATACAGAAGTGTTGAATTATTGAGGAAAAATGAAGGTTTGCAAAAAGCATCAGCCATTTGAAGTGATCGGATAAAATAGTTGGATGAAGATGCGCATCATAAAAAAATCGATACAAATTGTTTCTCAGCAAGGCATCAAAAGTCCTGACACAATGGCTATCTTGGTGTGGGTGAACACTTACATTTCTGGGTATGTAACAGAGATGATCACTATCCTCTTTTCAGCCTTCTGTGCCATGACTCCAAGTCTGTCTAAGGTGTAATCTCAGTTACCGTAGTGTAGTCACATGCCCTACTGATTGAACACACTGACTTTGTCACCATGCGTTGTTGCTGGTGCAGTAAGTTAGGGTTTTTTCGGTATACATTATGGCAATTGTTTGCTACGTATCTGGACTAGGGCTAGCGAGAGCAGGCCTACCGTGATGCGTAGTCCGAACCAGTTAGAGGCATGTGAGCTGTTTCATTGTGTTCTGTAATCTACACTAGGCCCTGCTGTCTTCACGCCTAGTTTACGTGAGCCTGGATTGACTGGTTGTTGGACGATACCAAGCCAGTTACCTTTTTTCGTTCTTGAACACGATACGCAAAATTATTGTTTTGTGACATTGACTTGTAAGACTGAATTTTAGGCAAACAGGTAACAGAGAAAAAGTGAAAGATAATTGAATTTTAAGCGAGTTATTTCAAGATTTGTGAGATAGTTTAAGCCAGTTGTTTCTTTTAGATGCTGTTTTGACTCTTGGTTTGTAGACTATAGGTGTGGTTAAGTGCAACAATGGGTAGGGTTAATAAATGAAATTATAAATCTGAAATCATGGATGGTGTTAAAATGGAACCATTATTACTGAACAAATGACTTATAAAAAGCTTGGTGTGGCAAAACTTAGGCTTGCCTTTTGATGCAGTTGACTCTGAAAAGTACTTAGATTATGCGATATGTCAAGCTTGCTGTTCATAGGCATGACAGGGACCAAAGTGGTACAATGCATTTAGGTAGTGTCTATTGTGCTTCATGAGGAGATGCGGCAAAAACTGTGTTGGGACCAGTGTTTTTTTTAAGGTGTTTTGAGGGACCAAAACGGTCTCTCAAATTCCTCCAACGGTCTCTCAAAATATAGTGACCTGAGATCACATCAATGGAGAACGGTCTCTCAAATTCCTCCAAGCGGTCTCTTAA
>Ga0210059_1010167_pt1 | contig 14570 bp, 8 predicted proteins | sample Ectturendosymbi2_FD_188042 | JGI IMG/M metagenome (GOLD analysis project Ga0210059, IMG submission 188042) | Ecteinascidia turbinata endosymbiont from Florida, USA - Sample 2 (SPAdes) (version 2) | ecosystem: Host-associated > Tunicates > Ascidians > Unclassified | place: Key West, Florida...
GTTTACACAAGTTAGTGAAGTTAGCCACCAGCAGTGTCATTGTAAGAAGATTTTACATTGAGCAAGTGTTTGCTTTAGTGCGCATACAATTTCACAAACCATGTAGACGCACAACCAGTTAAACGTATCGAAAGAGCTACGCGATGTGTATACGATATCAAATTTGAATGTTGCAAGTGCACAAGAATGAGATTTCACTGCGCAAATGCTCTGGTGGTTCTGCGCAGTTGTGCACCTCAGAGGGAACACTGGTCACCAGAGAGTCTACGCGATTTGATAACAACGACACCAAACCTAAATTGAAGTTAGGTTACGTTCCCAGAAGATAATTAAAGTTTTTTAAGACACATATCGTCGAAAGCATTCTTTCATTTTCCCAATGTCAAAATGAGAACGAATGTTTTTCGCGAGGAGGTAACTGCAGATCACAAAATGGAAGAATACCAAAATAAACTGTAAGACTACAGGAGAAATTTCAGATTTGACTATTTCCAAGAGTTAAACCATGCTTTGCATTCCTTGTAAATCCATTCAGTGTTAATGTTTCGGTGATGGCTGTCCAGATCGCTAACCGTTTGTTACAAACTTGTCTCCTGTAGAAATAAAACTGACCGAAATGCAAGAAAATCTTGCTCAAACAAAACTTTAGTCATTGCCACTGTACACTTAATTTCTGGCGACAGGTTCCAAAGAGTAAATACCCAGAATTTAAAATACCAGTGTATAACCCATTTCCGTGTGTAGGCCAACATATTGCTGTGATTTTTTTTCTCTGTGATAAAGTTCGTAAAATCAAACCATCGTGCAACCTTGAAAAATGAATGCTTGGGAGAATTCATTTGCACAGCTTTAACAACGTACTGTCAAGATTTTCGGGGTCTGCAAAATTATATAAACATTTAAAACTGACAATTACTGTGCATCAATTAATATAAAACTTGCGTTCTTTACCATTTTTTGTATTGACACTTCAAACTGGTTTTGCGGCTCGCTGGTGTTTTTGGTTTCTGAAGATGACTCTTCTGTTGAACAAGTTTGCCCATCCCTGGTTTATACTATGTGTAAAGACACATGAGTGAAAAAGAAGCATTGCTGCCAACAAAATGCGTTTTTTCAACCAATGCTCCCTCTGAAGGTGCGCAAATGCGCAGTACCACCATGCAGACCATTTGCGCAGTGAAATCTCATCTCGCGCACTTGCAACATTCCAAATCATTGGACAATCACGAAACTAAGAAGCTACTTGAATTAAATGTGTAGTTTGTTCGTATTTTTCTAAGATTGTACACTTATTCTAAAAGTTCACAAAGTGTATAGTTCATTTAGAACTCTGCTAACTCAGTCTTTAAAAATCCATGCTCACTAAAACAAACATTTGCTCACTGCGGGGACCGAGTATATGGGGGGACATGTCCCCCCAACTTTTGGACAGGGGGGGACATAATATCTTTTGTCCCCTCAATATTTTGTGATAATAAATAATGTAGTTGTGCAAATTTCGTGGTTACATTACTGCTGGAAACGTTTCCCGAGCATAAAGCCAAGGACTAAATAAGTAAAATGAGCATTATCACTGAACTATCTGTGGACACAGTATGCAGATTTACTATGTAAACTGAATTGTCATGATTTTTGATAATTGTGTTGGTTAATTTGAATTACCAAATCGGTGTGCACATAAACTTCGCTCAATCGCGAGTTCCTGCGCTGGTCTGTAACCTGTAATCACACGTAGACAGGGGAGGGCAACGGGGGCAATGTCCCCCCAATTGCAAAGTTTTCAGGTTAATAAAATATTTGAAGTATAAGCCAAAGAAATACTTCAGTGCAAATCAACGAAATTGCCTCAAAAGAACCTATCCTACTTCAGCTTTTAGTCGAATACAAACTTGTATCGGTATCTGACCTTTTGTAATCAATGACCCACAAGTAAAAACAATTGGAGCAACGCTTTTCGCAGCTGTGTTTGGCGCACCATCCCTAATGGCTATGTAAGCTTCATTTCAAGACCATTGCAAACTTCTCCTTGATAGCGGTGGGTGTTACAAATATAACCCATCCTTGTTTTCAGTGTCAGCGAAGCCTTAAATCAATATCGTAGATTTTTGTTTTTGCACAGTTCTAAAACCAGATGCGTGAATATGGCGGTGATATATATTTTATACGTCTTAAAGCTGAAACTTTGGCTAAGAAGCGATTCAGTTTAAAAGTCTTCTTCATTGCGCCGTAGTCACTGTTTAGCAACAATAGCATTCATTCGAGATACTTATTTGTGATGACATGTATTGTGACGGTTCAATCACAATTATGTCTTAACCTTTTCAAAAATGGTTTCCCTTTGCCTTGCTGGCGAGTAAAACATCAATCTTGTCAAGATATTAGACTCTGACCTACTGTTCATAAGCTCAGTGTTTCCCCTTTTTTCTTTCCATGCAGCTGAGCGTGGTCAATAAGTTTTGTAATATTGTGGGTACGATTGTGTTTACAGCTTAATTCCATTTTATATTTCAGTGAAGTCTGTTAAATTTAGCAAAGTCTCAAAAGTAAGTTTAAAGTAGCTACAAAGGTTTTACGGAATAGGTTGAACACAGCCAAAAGATCTTACGGATTATCAAAAATCCAAACATTTTTCAAACGCGTTGAAAGTCTTGCGTTTACGTTTATCAACTACATACGTGAATTAATCGCTCAAAAATTAGATGACAATGGGATCCACTTCTTATATGCGCGAAGGTTTTGCAGAAGGCCTACTTCGTCGGATGTCATTGCCTCGGAGCAAAATCTCTGTTCGGCTTCGATTGAACGTGCTGTGTTGGTGTATATTCGAAGCGTGTAAATACAGGATAAGAAACGCGGTCGTAATGTCGGCCGCGATGACCTCTTCTCAACTGCATTATTGGCTGCAAAAAGCATACTGCAGATCGTGCACCTTTTGATAGGTTTACTAGCGCTTTTGCAGGAAAGGTTTATGAGCAAATGGTGGCATTGATCCAAAGTAGAAGATTGGAACTGCTAGCCAATTAAATGAAAGCAAGCGTTTTATTTGTCGGAACGCAATTGTTCAAGAGAAAACGCCAGAAACATGCACGTTTCAAGGATGGTGCTTGGTGCTTAAACAAGGATCATTAAAAATATTGAAATGTTTAAACTCGGCTGATGTTTCCCCTACTAAAATTTTTGGTTACGCGCCTGGTTGCCACTGCTAGTATTTGCCAAAAGATCTTGTGGTTTGTTTTTGATTTGATCTATGTGTGGTCTTGTGGTTTTTAGTAGCAGTACGTTTTATTTCGGAACTGACCAGCTTTGAATTGATTATCACAATTTTTGGGCATAATTATGTCCAATCAAGCCCAACTCTGAGAATTAAAGTGTTTCATCAGTGCTAAGTGCTAGATATCTAGATATAGCACCTGCCACTACCATGGGCGTACCCAGGGGAGGCACTTGGACCATGGTCACCAAAATATATAAATTAAACAATGCATCCCCCATTTTGCCAATTTTACAAAAAGGTCGTACTACGGTTGAATGAACATGATGACGTCATTGAAATGCAAACAATAAAGATTTATCCCCCCCAAAGTTATTTAGCAAACTCGGTCCCGGCTAACTGTAAATTCACTAATAAGGAAAACGCTGCATGCAACTGTTGCCGTAACACTGAACATTTCCTTTTTTATATCTACATTTGCGTTGCATCGCCAACAGTCTGAAAAAGATAAGCAAAATGTTGACTTCGCCCCCCCCTGGACAAATTTCTGCGGACGCCCATGAGTGGGCATAGCTCATGTGCCCCCAGCTACGGTCATGTTGATGACTAATAGCATGCTGCTGTGGTGGACATTGGACAGTGTACCGCTACCACTCGTAATCAAGTCGAAAGTTGTAACGGAAGTTCTGCAATGGAGCGGCGAGCGCAGGTGCAGAGTTACGTCAATCAAATCGAATTGACAAGCAAACTGAACTTGCAATGCAATTACTTCACTCTTGTTGAACGGCACTTTCAATCGAAGAGCAACTGACTTGGAGAAAACTGCTAACATGAATTGATTGCTTATCTCACTTTCGGTAACCACGATCGCAGACACGTTCTTACATAAAGGTAAAGTCTGGGCGCATGATCAGCTATCTGCTTCATGGCGCAATACACTAGAAAAGCAGACTTCACAAGAGAGCAGCCCATGCATCCGCCCAAAGTTCCCCAAAGCCCAAGTTTACAACAGAATTTACTCATTATGCTTCATTGTGCATGGACTTGGAATGCAAACTGTTTTTTATGAGTTAAACTTGTAATGTACACAGATTTTTATCTTCCACGTCACAGCTGTAGAAACAGTTATCAAACGCAATATATAATGCGCATGGCTGATTGATGAAAACAGAAGCATATGGCCGCCCAATATATCGATAAACAGGAACGAGTATGCTAGATGACATTCACAATTTCTGCCTTGCCTACTCAGGCTACAGGGCAGCGTTAAGTGTCCTTTGCGTTTATGAACCTGAATGGACTTTGCAGTGTTGGTGTTTCTACCTATTTACGTTCGCAAATAGGCAAATCACAATGAGAGTTTGATGGGACGGCAAATGATAAAAGTACTTGCACGACAGACAAATAACGCGTAACAATCCGTGGACAAAAAAGGAGGTAAATTTACGTGTTAACACTTCACAAAATTTTCCCTGGTTTGAATCAGATTTTGGCCTTCACAGGACCACCAACCTCTCATCGTTTTTCGTTTGTTTCAATGTGGTACAATTAACTTTGTTTTGACAAAATACTAAAGTAATTAGACTACGTCAAAATCTTCCATGAAGCAAAACTGCAAGTCTTTGTTAAAATGCAGATTACCCACAGTCAACCAAAAGCTTTCCAAAACAGAAGAATCTTTCGAGAACGCAACAACATCACGCAGGGGCGCAACCAGCTCTTCATTTCCGTGGGGGGGGAAATTTTCATGAACTTTCATTCGATGACGTCATCGTTCTTATTCAACCGTGGTACAACTTTTTCGCAAACGATCACAGATATGTTCTTTTCGCAACATTTCCGAAAATGATAACTTATTAGTTTTAATCAGGCCCGTAACTAGGGGGGCGAAGCCCACACTAAAAAATTTTTCGCCCCGTTGGAAAAATGTGTTGGACATACTGCAGCTTAAAAATTTGGGTCCTTTTCAGAAAACTCTTCGTCCTCCCTGGTGTCCCAAGCTGGTTACGGGTCTGCTATTAATCAAGATGCAGACCGAACGATCAGGACAGAGTAAAAATTAGTAGCCTAATACAAACAATGGTTCCGTACTCAACCAGCGCATTCATGGCTTTATTGCGTCGGGTGTATAGGCTAAACCTGCCTAACTTTTCGTCTTGTTTCAGCAATTTCATCAAATCGTTTATCAAGACTTTTGAAACTTCAGTTGAAAGTATTTGTTGTGAGATTATTCCTGCAGACGATATTGCGAGTGGTGAAGCTGTCAGGTGCAAAAGACTACTGTCAGGATGTATTTAATCAGTGATGCTATTGTTTTAATTGTAGATACGACACTTCGCCTGCCAACTGAAATGTTCTTGAAAGGAATACAGCAGGAACAGGGCCCTTGAGAGGAATGAAATGTGCGCTGGTGCGAGAACTGTTTTGGGCCCCCTTACCGATTAAGAGCTTCACTAGCTTGTCAATACTATGACTAGAAAATGATATGCTTCATCTGGTATTTTACATCATAAACATTAACCAATAATATTACTTAATTTCAAAAGGTCTCAGGCTGATATCAAATAGTGCACATAACACACAGTTGCTTTGCGAATTTCACAATTATACATCAAATTCAACATTAATAGTAGGCTATAGTAATTCTCACTAGCAAGGCAAATTTAATACTTCTTTAAACCTAATGCAGTAATAGAAGGACACGAAGAATTTCGGTACTCGCTTTGTAATGGATTCTACCAGTTTTTGAAAATTTTACTTGATTTACTGTCGCGATACCAATTCAGGGTTGCGGAGTGGCAAGGAGTCGGAGGCTTTGTGGTGGAGTCGGATTCCTAACGACACTAGGGGTCGGAGTCGGATTTTTTGTCCGACTACAACTCCGGAAGTCCAATTGCATCACTTTTACATCACACTCCTAAGTTGGGAATTCCTGTTGAATCGGTACAATTTCTTATGAAACTTTTGTTGACAGAGAGAATTCTTGCTGTGTACCACGATTTCCACTGAGTGTTAGTTGCTACAAAATTCTTGGTCGCCAAACTTAATTCCCTTTATGTTAAGGAGTCGGGGTCGGAAATTTTGGAAAGGTCGGAGTTGGAGTCAAACATTTTACCTCCTACTCCGCAACCCTGGATGCCATACTTGAATGATGGCCTCTATTCATGGCCGGATTAAATGAACGCGAGGCCCCGGGCAAAAGCGTGACCGCGAGGCCCTCTGAACGCTTAGTGCAACTGCGTAGGGTTGCACACGCCCTCGTTTAAACTTGGAAGAAGCACCGATGAAAAACGTCAAAACCGATAGGCCTACGATTTGGCCTACACTTCAGAGACAATTGGGGGTGACCATCTACGGCGATTCGTATGTAGCCTACTTAAATTTTTTCAAACGGAAAGTTGTATCACAAAAAACGATCGTTTTGCTATCGTGACTCTACACAATCACATTTTTTGTCATAGACTCTCTGATCATCTTCATTGCACAAATCGTCCATTCACATATGTATTGAGGAAAGATATGTCTACTGTATATGCGCTCTCGCAGTTCAAAACGTATAGTCTACCGTTTAGAAACAAATGTTCTCAACGAAAATCACGCAACAGCAACTTGAACCGCACTACGTGAGTGAAGTTTTACAATGGGAGCTTCAGAATAGTTACACTTCTTCGGTGATCTGTTGGACAACTGCGCTTTGTTTGATCTAAGACTGATACCCTCACGGTCACGACAAACACTTCGCAACTAATTGTTACGTCAGCCCATCATACGGCAATTGCAAAGGCGTTAGATTGCGAAGAATACTTAGTACGAACTTACTGTTTTATACTATGTGAAGAGAAGCATGAGCAAATCTGCAGTAGTGCTTCCAGAAGTTTGAAAAATCCATTGTTAGTGTGAAATTGTGATCAACATGCCCGAGTGAATAGCTTACAGTAATCAAACGACTCTTATGCAGGCTTTTTTCACAGAGTATAAAAACACGTAGCTTATTAGAATGTGCAGACTTGTGGGAACAAGTCTTTATCGATAAGGTTTAGTTCTGACTTTATAGTGAGCACCAAGTGCAAAGCTATATTTGCTGTGGCGAGTTTTCGTGATTCATCTGCTCAGTTTTTATAAATCCTGCGTGGTGATCTAACTTTAGCAAGTTGTCTGATAGTCTTGTCAACATATAGTTCCACCTCTCATTTCTTGAAACAGTTTTGCGAGTGTCTAGCTTCCTTATGTTTTCACCGCTCATGCTGTTCTGGCCGTTGATTATTCTTAAATTATCACTTGCAGAAAGTACTTGAAAAATTGACAGTAGGCAGTTCATGAAAAGAAAAAATGATGTCTGATAGCCGAAGCATAAAAAACATTTCAGACAAAAGATTGAGAATTGATATTCAATCAGCACAGACTAACGGGGTAGAAAGAGTAAAGCGTCTTGTGAACGTCCATTTGCATTGCATCGTCAGCAACCTGAAACGGGATAAGCGAAAAGTTCGACGTTGCCCCCGCCTGGAAAAGTTTCTGCGGACGCCCATAGACGCACTGATTTCGAACTAATTCTTGCGGGTCATAAAGCGTGGCGATTTGATTCAATTCTTTTAATCCACTCAAATGTGATAAATGCCAAAGATGTCAGTTTCCTATATCATATATCCTAAACGTAGTAATCAAAAAGCTCTGCAATGCTGACGCGTGGTGGACCGCCTAAAACATGCAAAAGCAGTTAAGGAGTGTTTTGATATTCAAGCGCGAGGCCGCGGGCATTTGCCCGGTTTGCCCAATGGTTAATCCGGCCCTGCTTCTATTAGTTCGGTCATGGTGGTGCGATCGAATTTTTGCAATTTTCTTATTGATCACAAATTCTCAGGGGGCTAAGATCTGGCGAGTTTCCAGTCCAATCTATCACATATAATTTTGCTTCCTGAAAATCGTCTTCACTTTTTCAGATGAAAGACACGGGGCAATATCCTATTGGAATTTCTTCCACCATCAGGAAATGCCTTTCACATATCTGGAATGGCTTTTCTTTCAATTACATCCATGTATTTGTATAAATTCATCATACCCTCAATCGGCATAAGTGAAGCTACTACTGAAAAGCTAAAACTTCCCCAGAACATCTTTTTGGGTTACTTTACTAGCTCGTTGCAATAGGCAGGACTTAATTGCTGACAATGTCCGATCCTAATAAATCTGTTGTGTTTCTCTGGAACAAAAAATGACTTTCATCTGAAAACAGCACTTTTTCCGGTTTTCTACAGTCCAATATTTGGTCTATTTTTTGCACATTCTTAGCTTTTCTACCAGCCTCCAGCGGGCGGCGTCACACTGTACTTGAACTTCTGTAAACTCAGCATGCACAAAATCCTTCTGTAAATCAAAACTCGTCTTCTTAGCATACCTTTTGCAATGGCTGTTTGGGTATAATTTTAGTGTACGAAAGCGTAACAATGCAACTCTGCTTCCTAGGTGTAACATCTGCCATTAAAAATCACAGAAATTCCAACACGCACAACTCTCAACCAGGGGTGGGTATTAGACTTTAGGTTCCCAGCCAAAATCGCAGAAAGCTGCCTCAAAACATTGTACAATTCGTGATACATCATTTGCATATTATATGGTCTTGGAAAAGGATCCCTTGCCCCTGTTTATTCACGTAACATCAAAAAAGGTTACCTATATTTGACACATGCTACACAAAAATTTTACTCGCTGAAAGCGATTTAAATTTTTCATTTTGTCTGAAAATTTGCTTCTGCGTGAAAGTTCATTTCACATCGTAAATTGTTACATTATTTAATTTTACGTTGTTCTTTGTCTACACAGTAAAGTTGTTAAAGGGCCCCCTTTGGCACATATTTTTGCTTTATTTTGAAAAACATATGACTTGCTCCAGAGCTTGCGGCTCCAGAGTGGTTCATCAGCTTTTAAATAAAACAATGCAAAAACTAAGTTGGAAAGTCTCAAAGAGGGGCCCCGAGACGACAGCCTTCTTTGTCTTCGCTAATATCCACCCCTGCTCTCAACTACATACAAAAGAAAGAACTGGCTTCGTTCTATAACACTATTGAGCTGATTAAAGTCCTATGTAACGTCATAAAAATATTTTTCGATAATTCCGTCATGTTACGCCTTACATACTGCGCTGGGCTAACAATGAAACAGCAGCAATTGAGATGATCCCAACCACACATCGAAAGAAATGGCGATATATTAAATATCGACTAAAACCACAACTTAGCCAATTAATTTGCACAAGATTGTAGGAATAAAGTTATGACAATAAAACTTTGTGCATAATTGCATTTCCAGTTTGAACATTAAGGTTCATGGTCCCCTAGATTATTGTGGACCCCGGAGCGGCGCATCGGCTACACCCCTCTCTCGTGGGGCCTGAGCAGGAATGCAACTTTAACTTTATTACGAATGGTTGGGCCAGGCCAGATGTGGGTGGGCCTAGCCACTTTTGCTAGGACTAACCAACACCTAATAACTTTGAGGCTCTTGTGAATTTCGAATTTCCCTTGCAACGCTAGAGCTTGGCTGTGAAACCCCAGCAACGGTTAAGCACTGAACATAAAAGCAAAAATAAAGTAACCCCAAGCAAACGTAAAGCCAACACAATATGAACATATGAGTAGGCTATGCTGTTTCTGTTACCAGGCATAGTCTACTGGGTGCAAACTTTGCTCCACTGCTGTGATAGCAATGTAGTATTTATCATTGTCGTTTCAAGAGTGTATGCAAACTCTTCCTCAGAATATGGCAAGAAACAAAATCAAAGTGTACACACACACTGTATTTCTGAAAATGTTCAGAGTGGCACATGAAATATAGGATAAAAAATGCCATAGAAATAGGCTACCAACATTTTAAACGATCTCCGGTTTCAGCGTATTTGCGGTTAAATACCAATCATTTACGAAATTTTCGATCAGATGTCCTGTCTCAAGATATATCTTGTAAGGAGGTAATTAACCAGTAAGACAAAAAAATTAAGTAAAACCTTTCTTAAAAATGATCAGAATACAAAATTTCAACTTTAATATTTGAAAGCTTCTGCAAATGTCCAGATTGTTTTGCAATGTTTTGAAAATTTCGGGGGGGACAAATGCCCCCCCCCTGGTTGCGCGCCTGACATCACGTTAGCAGAACTCCCATCAAAGTTTATAGGACAGACACTCGTATTGACCTGTTCATTACGAGTTGAATCACTACACACATTGTTTGTTTGCAGTGTCTGTAGGTCCACCTGAGTCTCAACTGGCACTAGTAACAAACAAATTCTATCCACGATGAGTAGGATGTGGTGAAGCCAGTCCCGTCGCCACGGGGGCATGGTGGTCACAGACCCCAAAACAATGCTCGAAGCCCCCCCAAGTTGAAATATGAAACACTGCAAATCAGTTGAGTTTTGTCAATTTTTACAGTGTCAAGCCCCCGTGCACAAACCTAAACCCTCCCTGTCGAAGGCTTTCTGATGACGGTTCTGGGTGGAGCGCAGATATACCGCTCAGCATAAGAATTGAGCACGTTTAACAACGTTAGATAATAATTACAGGAAATTCATCGTCCATTTAAACAAGATAATTGTTTGCTAACGATGAGATTTATAAGCCTTTTCATAATTCTCGTGCGCACGGAGTATCTGGCAAAAATAAACAACCTGTTCAACCACCATGGCGCGGGCCTCCCTGAGGCGCGGGGCCCAATGCAGCCGCATCGGTTGCATCGGCTTGAGGCCGGCCCTGGTCGCGAGGGCAACAGCCCTAGGAGGACCCAAAATACCTCACGATCAACAGCATGCAATTTCAGATAGTTCTGCTGTTTCCACACCAAGACGGGACCAAGCAAGGCCGGAGATATAGTCACGCCACCTGGGTCGCTTTCCAGTGGATGTATAGACTTTAGCCCGAAGGACTTAGTTCGCCATTCTTGCCTAGGACACTCTGGATATACATGGCCGAACTAACATAGCTAGGATCTCTCGATTCGGAAAAGTGGCTTGACATTGCGGGCTTCACGGATTTCAGACCTGTGCTCCTTGTCACGAAGTGTCACACCGGGGAATCTTCGCAAATGTTCCATCTTTGCCGTCTGTTCTTATGTCAGTATTCTTTCAGTCGTCACCTAAGATTCATGACCACAGGTGAGGATCGGAACAAAGACCGATTGAAAAGCTGAAAGCTTTGCGGGCTTTGAAAGCACCAGTTTTGTCTCCACGGAGCAATAAAGCTCACGCAGAGCGGCAGAACTGCGTTAGCTTTACTAATCCTTGTATCAATCCCTTTGTTCCGACTTCCGTCACTCGTGAATACCACCCCAAGGTACTTGAACGTCTCCACCTGCTGCAGTGTATTTTCGCTCACTTGCAGAATACACTGTCTTGGGCGTCTTGAGAGGCACAATACCTCAATTTTTGTAGTGCTGATTTTCGTTCCTGTTTGGTCACATGCAACAGAATATCGATCAAATGCGCGCTAAAGACCCTGTTGAGAAGATCCACGCATGCAGCACCAATTCGTCCGCAAAAAGCAAACGGTTCATCCTGCAGTTCCCAACAGTGACACCCTCGTCGACGTGTCTATGACTGTCTATCCAATTCATATAGACCACGGCTCTCCAAAATGTTTGGGAGAGGACCACATAAGCTATTGCAAAACAGTTCGAGGGCCGGACATTTTGCGCAATGTTGTTTTTTCGTGATATGTTACATTCTACCAAATCAACACATTTTTCGTAAATATATTATTTTTTCATTATTGGCAAAATGTATTGCGGCCGGGTGAAATGGCTTCACAGGTCGGATTTGGCCCGCGAACCGTTGTGTAAAAAACCCTGTTATAGACAGAAGAGTGGTGACAGCACACACCATTGCTGGACTCCAACACCATCGCTAAATGGTTGTGATTTACCTCCGTCGACACGAACACAATTTTCTGAGCAAGAATACAGTTACTTGACGACCAGCAAGAGGCACCAGTAAATACCCACAGAACTTTTCACGAGGAACCTGTCACTATACTTTCCATACTTTCCCGAGGTCGACAAAACATGTCTATATTTCTTTTGCATGCTCCCAGTATTTCTGAAAAATTTGCTGAAGAGCGAAATTTGTTCTGTAGTGCTACGGCAGCAACGAAAACCGCACTGGGTATCATCCATCTTTGGTTCAATTATTTTCGTGGCATCATGGCATGAACTCTTCCTGGGAGACTAAGGAAAGAGATGCCGCGGTAGTTGGTTCCTTCACCCCTGTCTCCCTTTTTGTGTATGGGGACGATCAAATTGCTAATCTTTCGGTGCCCTTCCAAAACGCCATGCCACTTGACACACAATATCCGGCGCAAGTTCCCCAAATTCACTATCAAACTTTTCGCAATTAGCTTTAAGCTAGGATTTAGCAGCGGCATCAGAGAGCTTATTGATGCACAGTTATATGGAAGCTTTCATCTGTGCAAAGTTAAAATATCCCGCCGGAAAAATTTTGTTCAGTTTTGTCAGGTGAGGCGCCAATGTTGGCAAAAGGAAAGCAGCATGTTGAAATTTTTTGTTTTCGAAAGTCGCAACGAAACAACGTACATTGCATCATTTTTATTTTGTGACCGCTGCTTCAGTGCCGCTCAGATAGCCAAAATCTCACTCCTTGCTCTCACTGCTGCCTCACTCGACAACCACCTTGTTTTGAATACGCGCTGCAACTGCCGACCTTTTGTCCTAATTGTAGTTTGATGCATCGCCAGGCAAGCCGATCACAACGGTGAGACAATGAAACACTTCCATAATTGCAATAAAGGGTTTTCGCAGTTTTGTACACCGTACTGTACAAATCTGCGGCCGTATAGTAAGAGGCCGAAGCGAGGCAGTGCCCATGACAATGCACAGATACCTAACTTGCAATTGCAGCCATCTGTTGCAGTAGCCAAGGGCAGGAAAACATGCTTTCTTCAATTCGTTTTGCTTCAATACAAGGCAAAACCATATCTTGGCTTTCAGAATTTAGGGTGTCATCGCAAAATTTTAGTGTCAGTTTGACACCCAAAAATGGCTTAAAAAACCACTGGGACTTTTGATCCACTTCAGTGAGGTTTGAAGCTTTATATGTGACTCTTATGGTTCCCTTTATTTTTCTCCGTAATTTTGGCACAAAAGAGCCAGTCTTACGCCACTAACAGCAAAACTTTGAAAAAAATATCTCATTATAAAAAGTGGCTGGCATGTGCCGACTTTCCCAACTCGTTAAATTTTTTAGTGTTCAAAGTCTGTTAAATACGCTGCGTGAACTTCTTGGCGATTTTTCACCACACAAAACTTTGATTTCTAGAATTCTAGTAAAACTTCAAACAAAATAACTCAAATGGTAAACCATCGTCTTTAGTCACGCTTTTAACGTATTGTTTACAAATGTTTCAAAACTAATTACTCATCAAATCTAACTTAGCATACATAATATTCTCTTACTCTGTACTTGGGATCTAAGCGAACATGCACAGTTGACTTGCGGTCCCAAGATATATTGAGACCAATGTCTGTCGTGAAGACGGTATATATCCCAATGTGGTGATAGTTCCAAATAGCTCGAGTTTTGTTGGTTCGCGATCCTGGTGCAGGGCCCCACGTGACCAATTCCCTTGTTTCTGCGAAATATCAAGTCTTGTAAAGTGTAATTTCTGCTTGCATTCATTCCATAAAAAAGCAGTCAAACCTGGGTTAGCTTTTCGATAAAACAATGCGTTAAACAAAGTGTTCTAAGCTTTCCAAAATAGATGATGACACCTTGCTTAAGCACAAATTTTATGGCGTTTTTTTGAATAGGCTGACCATAACCAACGCCGATTGCAGCGTAGAACTCACCATAACCGGTCCCTTCTTTCATCAATTTAATTTGGACTTTGTCTTCGAGTATTACGTTTATTCCTTTTGTGCACGTCATGCCTCCAGCTGCACAGTGTCTGTTCTCAACGTGAACGCGAAAAGTTCCTTTGCCAGGGCTGCAGTAATCCTGAATAAACAGGTAGTACAACACAAGAGCCTTAATAGCGTGTGAACAAAACTAATGTTATGTTCTTCTCTCACGACGTTGGTTATCAGAGTAAAAGTTAAGCGCAATATAGTAAGGAGAAACATTAAAAATATACCAATATCTACTTTTCTGCTTTTTTGTCAGCTGCGAATAGGCTGTTTCAAATTCATTTTTTCTCCTCAGTAGTGTGGGAGACATGGTGGATTCATGGTTGACGTATGCAAACATCCTTTAGTTATTTTTCTCAGAGGCAAAGTGCATGAAGGTTAGCACACAAGCACCACTGAGTGTATTGAGGGTAAATCTGGTAATCTTGTTCGATAAAAGGATAAAATATGTAAA
>Ga0210059_1010169_pt1 | contig 14568 bp, 7 predicted proteins | sample Ectturendosymbi2_FD_188042 | JGI IMG/M metagenome (GOLD analysis project Ga0210059, IMG submission 188042) | Ecteinascidia turbinata endosymbiont from Florida, USA - Sample 2 (SPAdes) (version 2) | ecosystem: Host-associated > Tunicates > Ascidians > Unclassified | place: Key West, Florida...
TTGAAGTATAGCTGGATAGACTTCTCAAGCAAACAAAGAAGTTTTTATTTCACAAATCATCCCGCGGGCCGGATTTGGCCCGCGGGCCGTATGTTTGACACCCTTGCTATAGAGTATAGAGATTTATATCAGAAAGAATTAAAATATCTGGTTGGATTCGTCTGTTTGTTCAGATTATCGCAAGATTGTTTTTGTTTTTTAAATGGTTGTGTGTGTCTTCTCATTTTTTGTATTTCAAAGCAATTTGGTAACAAGCAAATTATGAAACTTTTTAGATGAGAAAATGTTGTGTTTTGTGATTTTAGTCGAAAGAATTGTACAAAAAAGAGAGATCTCTCTTTTTTGTCTAAAGAGGAGAATGAATACACTCCAAGTAGAAACTGTATGAACAATACGATCACAACCAAGTCCTTTGAGCGTCCTTGACACGTTTAATTTTTCCACAAACGTTCAAGACATTAAATATCGGTTGTGTCGCTATTGCAAAAATATTTGCCCTCTGTAAATATTAAAGTTGCACTTCCCGGCGTGACTCCACTATCAGGAAAGTTCAGAGTATTTTCCAGGCCCAGCAGAGTGATCATTAGCGCTGCTTTTGTTTCGCACAAGAAAGTATGAACAGAAGCCATACTAAATTCCATGCTATATATGTTTAAAGTTAGCAAGAATCAAATATATCTAGAAATTTGTTTATACTCCAATGCAGCCTAAAACTTGGAGCTTTGGAAAAATTCTTTTACACTACCTTTTATAAAATTGCGAGGTGGCTTGTGCTTTCATTTGAAATAAACAAATGTTTGACAATTCAACTTCGGCTAAAAAAGCAAAATTACATTTTGATACAAACTTAGGTGAAAAAATCAGAGTGCAATAAGTGCTGGTTGTTTACAACACAAAATATTTTCAATTTGCAGATTGACCAAATTCATTACTATTTTTACAGATTTATACAATTGGATTGTAGATAAACCCTGTTCTACTACATGTGAGCTTTATAAAAAGATTTCTAATTAGTTGTATGTAAAGACATTGCACGGTATCATGAACCTGGTCTGGTTCTTTTATTTGTGTCGAAATATAACACAGCACTGTTTATTCAATATACTGTTTATTCTTATTCAAGTACTAATAACCAAACCTCGCAAATGTTCTATAAATCTTGATAGTGGCACAGAAGTTTGCAAATATAATGTTTGTGCCAGAGCTTGAATAAGTTACGTTTTATTTTTTATTATTTTTTAGATTTAGTGGACAATTTTATTTGGAGATTTCACCTTGAGCGTCAGTGATAATATTGGCAAAAATGTCAAACAGCTTTTTACAACAAAATGTCAAATTAATAAATGTGATTATAGGCGCTATAGTATGAGAGTAAAAAAGTGTGAATCAGAAGATGATGCGAAACTGTAGCGGCCGCTAGCTCTTTACCTTGGCCGCCGGATTTTGTTTGTGCATTGTGCCTTGCTTTCCTTGACCGAGCGCACGTTGCGTTGATTGCGGAACGTAAATAGGCATTTCTTTGAGTCGACGTAAAACCACAAGAAGTCAGCAGGTACAATGGAAGATAGAGATTTTAGGATTTTAACCTACGTATTTTCAGATAGTGTTTTGTAACTACAGCGGTCTTGAAGAACCGCGACTCAATGTTAACAAGGTCTGGTATCATTTGTCTCGTTTTGTTTTGCATTCTGGATAGCTCCCGGAGCAGTTCCGCACACCGCGCGCCTCCAAAGAAGGCTAAGGTACTAATTTGCAGAGTCTTGTTAAGGTCCAGCCCAGAGTTGAACTCCAGACCTAACAGCATCGAAGCGGACTCACCACCAGGCCACGGGCTGTTTTTTTGAAAGTACCCTTGACGACGTTACACGCGCAAGCGTAACTTGTAGTAAATGCGCTTATGATGTAGCTATGCCAGTGCTGAAGAACTTCTGCCAAGAGAGAACTGGCTGTTCAGACAAATAACTCAGCTAGAATTGAAGGAAGTTATCGAGCATCGACGAACAGCCGTCGACGCACCTTCTTTTTTCGACCTTCTATCCTACAAAACTACAATATGTATAATAGACAAATTCATCTAATTCTACTAATTCAAAGGTTAGCTAACTCCGTCTTGTAAATTTCGTAGAGTCAAATTCTATTTGAGTGCAAAGTGAAGCCAGTGACGTTCTTCACTATTTTTAGGTACTACAGTTTAAAGTGAAGATGATAAACTTGCACAAAAAGCACATTCTGGTTTCTTTGTGTCATTGTTTTGTTTGACAAATAAGATGCTTGATATTGTAATAAGGTAACCGACATTGGGTTTCTAGGCTCTTTCGACCCGAAAAGATCGAAACAGCCTAGAAAAAAATGTGCGCAGGAGAATCATGACTGGTCTTAACGGTAGTTCAACAAGCATAGTGATCACGTTTCAAAAAGCATGTAAGCGCAAAAACGAGTTTCTTTCTTTCAACATGAGCGGACCATCAGAAGATAAAATTAATCAGAAAAATATTCAATTTTATTTTTGTTAATTCAAAATGAGGTACAACTCTTTTGTTATCATATTTTAACTTTTTGCAAATACCTCAGTTGGAGTCAACAGGTTTCTTGCTAACCTGGCGGCTGTCCGTAAAATAAGCGACCTCGTGTCATAATACTTTTTGGAAGCTCCAAATGAATCTTTTGTTTTCAGCACAAATCCTTAGATTCACATTCAGGGGAACCCGATTGCGATAGAATTCAGGAAGTAGCAAAGTTTTGCAGAGAGCGGAAAAATATGTTAATGTAGGCAACAAAGATACTGCGCAGCTATTTCGGTTTTCAAGAGAAAATATGTTCGTGCAATCACGTTAACGAATTTGTTCATCAATCGTTGCTGGAAGTTCAAATTGGTTTTATTTGCCTACTTGCACAACAATATAAAATATTTTGAAGACGTTATTGATCTAAACCAATTCCATGCAATCGTGCCAAAATTCAATTAGCAGATTTATATGATCCTTCAAAACAGCTATCTGTTAACGCTTGCCAAAGAACTTATTATAAATAAAGGTTTTATAAGGCAATTTGTAGGAGAAGATGCTTATTGAACTCACTTTTGCTTACGTGCCAGCACAATGATTTTTGCTTTCGTGTTTAGGTCAATGTATATTAGTTGATTATTCTGGTCTTACAGAACCTACTGGGCAACGCTGTGTCCAACAACATTTGTAGTATTGTGTTTGGAAATCGCTTTGAATACGATGATCCCACCTTTGTGGAAGCAATTCAACGTATGTCTAAAATGTAAGAGTATGGATGCTTCCTTGCTTTCTTTCTCATAACTGTTTTTTGTTGCTTGGAAATAAGTTGCTCTTATCAATATAATATAATAGATCTAAAATTAAAGCATGAAGTTCGGTTTACCATTGATACAGCTTTTCATTAACAAAATATTTGGACATTGTAAAGAATAGTAAAAAATCCTTTTCTTCATGCAGTAGTTATACCGAAACCATTCTATATGAACTACTTGTCCTACGTATCCCATAATTTTGATTATATAATCATCGCCTAGCGGCTGTGATTTGTGTGCCGTATTTCAGTAGACAAGCCGTGCTGCGCCATTTATAACATTCGATTTTTTCAAATTTCTGTTGGAATCAGGGGGTGGTATTTTACGGTAGGCCACAGCTTCATAAAAATGAAGCAACTTTTAGCATCTAATGTGAGTAACCTAATCAGCTTAGCATAATGGGAAACCAGGAAAGTGCATATCATACCGTTAATTGTCTTGAGCAAAAAAAGCGAAAAAAACAAAATGCTTTTGCGATTTAGTTGAACACCGCAAATGCAACAGTTTCTGAGAACCAACCCAATGTAGTTGTTTCCTTGCTATGTTTCGATTAAAGCCAATCTCGCAGTCAGGAACAGTATGGCTTGAAAGAGACAAATAATTTTTTTATTTTAGGTTAAGTGACACTAAGGGCAACAATATACTGGTGATACTTTCCATGCTTCCTTTCCTTGTCAACTTTCCTCCATTTTCGACGAAGTTCAATGAGATCAGGAAAAACAACGAATGGACAGAAAGTAAGATGCAGTTATATGATAATGAAGTAAAGCTGTTGGTAACGAAATCAAGATAAAAATTCGCAGCAACAATGTTCTTCCTTGCCTGGAAAAAATATGTATCAATCATTACCCCACGGAACGCAGTTTCTATCTGACGTTTTATACTGGACACCACCTATACAAAACGTCGGAAATGTGATAAATGCCGACGTTTTTCATATAATGTATGTTCCGTGCCAATAGCAAATAGTATATGACCTTGTGAATGGACTTCCTTGTCGTAGAACAAAATGTCGTGAAATCAGCCAGCAACACAGCAGTGGGTGTGAATGAACTCGTTGGTTTTAATCATGACGACATAGGTTTGAATCATCGTGATGTACGCCAAATAGAAAAAAATCACAACGTTGGGCGCGAGTGTCCTGATATTGTTCACCCCTGTTTTATATTATTTATTTTTCGAGACTAAATCCTTAAAGACCGCAGAAATCCATTTTTTGTCAGGTCCTGATTGACTCTTTAGCGCAATGTGTCGGCGAGGTATTGCCGCATATGTGTCTCAAAAGCCACCGCAGTGGCTTTGCCGTCTTTATACAGTATATGTTTTAATTGAAAGCACAAGGAACTGAATGTAATACATCTTTTATTTCATGGCCCCATTTGCTACCAAATTGTCAAGAACGTGATTTTTTATGAAATTGTGAGCACCAAGTTGTCACATATTTTGAGTGATTGCTCATGTCGTTAACAATGACCCTTTCAAGCTGCACGGTCTACTTGACCGCAGTGGATTAAACACAATGCAAATCAGCAATTGTACAAAGTATGTCCGAGAACTGACCTGATTTTGCTGTATTGTACCTTACGTGCTTACACATCAAACTGTGTCCAGGCCTTAGTTATCGTTCAGGAAAAATAAACAAACAGGAACTTGAAATATTGGCTATTATAGCCCAAGCAGGAAAACATTTAAATGTTAATAAAACCTTTTTCCATTTGCTGCAGGAATTATTCAAACCATTGTAGATGAACACAGAAAAACTTTGGACGTTGATCATCCAAGAGATTTTATTGACGCGTTCCTAGTGGAAATGAAGAAGTCTACTGACGATTCATTTTCTGTAAGATCATCTGTCATTTCTCAAGCAAAGGTTGACGAATAGGATGTGTTAACCAAAACACTTGTAGCTTATGTTGATGACAGCTGCTTAAGCATCAAGCAAATTGATAAAAACAAATGAAGCCGCATTTCAAATTGAAGTTAGGCTCTACACACCTGGATTACGCACGGCACGCACGAAGTACAAAGCAGGGTTGCGGAGTCGTAAGGAGGCGGAGGTTTTTGGGTAGAGTCGGATTCCTAATAACACTGACAGTCGGAGTCGGATTTTTTGTACGACACCGACTCCGGAAGTACAATCGGATCATTTTTTACATCACCTTCCTAAATTGGGAATTCCTGTTGAAATGGTACAATTTCTTTTGAAACTTTTGTTGAAACAGAGATTTCTTGCTGTGCACCACGATTTTCATTGATTTTAACAGCCAAATTGCATACCCTTTATGTTAAGGAGTCGGAGTCGCAAATTATGGAAAGGTCTGAGTCGGAAATTTCGGAAAGCCGGAGTCGGGAGTCGGAAATTTTGGAAAGGTCGTAGTCGGATATTTTACCTCCGACTCCGCAACCCTGGTACAAGTATGCAACATTTTTGGTAAATGGGAAGTTAAAGATCGAAACAGAATTATCCGGAAATGTTACAGTATGGGCAAATTTTAGCAGATAAATGGGGTGATCCATTGTGCAAAAGTTCTATGTCCTGAATAAACGAGCTTCCAACAAAACAAAGCCTTGTCCCCTCCGCAAGTTACGTCTTGAGCAACATGTCTATCACTTACATTCAGTAACCTCTACCCAGAGCCGAATTAAAGGGTAGGGGGGCCCGGGGCAATTTTTACTGGAGGGCCCCTATGACGTAATATGACTTCATCGTTTGTAAAAGTTATGTTTTCACTGATTCGCAAGGTTCCCGTTTGTTTTTTCCTGTAGTCGAGAATGTGCTTACTCAAATGCACCTACAGTTACTGTAGCTGCGAGAAGAGAATTTATGATATAAATGCTAGAGTGCATTTTTAGTAAGATAAAATATTTCATAGGCTAGAGAGAGACTCAGCAAGAAACAACACTCACCCAAACAATAAGCAGAAACCAGAGATCAAAAACAAAAACACCAGAAAAAGAACATGTCAATATGGCCAGCCAGGCTGAGTGTGTCTTGATTTTCACCTTCATTTTCAGGTGCTCTGGTTAACGCCACTGCTTTAACGTTGCTGCTTGAAAGTTTTGCTATAAAAAGCAAATTCAGTCGCGGCGTTTTAGCCAACACTGACAAATCATTGCGCTTTTTCTTCTTAGAAGCTTTGCGCTTTTCATAGCTCCTAATGGCATTACAGATTTCGGCAAGCTAAACACTGCAATCTAGTTTGCTGCTCTTTCGTTCTACGAATCGACTGATTAAAACCTTTTCTCAAGGACCACGCAATAACATGTGGTGTAAATGGCTTGAATAGCTTGGTACGTTTATGATGTAACACAACGATAGTAACCATCGAAAAAAAGTGCGTTTCCACCATACGTAAGCCTTTGTGACGAAACAAAGGTGCAGTTCGACTGCGGCTATCTCGAGACTTCACCAGAACTCCGGAATCACTGATGCCAGTGTTGCCACCTCTGATATTTTAACATGACATCAGATGTGATGTTCTCAGATAAATTTTTGATGTCTGATGTTTTGGCGACAAATCTGATGTTGACTGGGTTGTTGTTTTGTTTTCCACATACTCTTTTGATTTTCGGACGAAAATAAGTTAGATTCATGATTTTTAAGTTCCTTTCATCAATCTCTCACCCTAATATGTGTTAGGTTCTCGTTTCAAACTAAAGAAGCTCTCTTCGCTGCGTTGAGACTAACATTTTACGTAAATTATAAACGACTTCTCCATATGGCGATATTTCGCTCTGTATCGCGCTTTGTTAGGTTAGAAGCATTTATCTTACATGAAACTGTAGCGTAAAAATTTGATGTTATCTGATGTTGAAAAAGGTAACAATCTGATGTTAACGAGACTGACCCCAATGGCAACATTGATTGATACTAAACAGCAGTCAGCAACCACTAGCTTTAGCACGCAAATAGTAACGTTTTCGTGACATTTGTGCATAGGCGTGATGTACGAGCAGAGAGTTATACCCATGCCAAAAGATGAGTATTAGGAAGAAGTTACCAGCGAAACCAAATGCATTTACATTGAACAAAACCGAAAATACTTATAGGCTATTCAGTAGCGATTACTAAAACTGGCAGACAGTCAAACTTGTAGAGAAATCAATTGCTGTTGGGCGCTCCTGATACTTAACGCAACATAGGAATATAATGGCAGAGTTGTATTCTTGTATCGCTTCTGAATCACGAAAAAATTTCAAACGAGTATTTTAGTTGAAACAAACAAATTTCATCACGGGGGGCCCCCTTGCAGCGGGGGGCCCGGGGCAATTGCCCCCGTTGCCCCCCCGAATCCGGCCCTTCCTCTACCGAAGTTTCAAAACAAATCTTAAGCAAAAAAAACGTATACGCTGCAATCCCCAGCATAATTTATCACGTTTGCAATGTTTTAAATAACATTTGATAAAAATTTTTGCTAAACTACACAAACTTTAACTAACTCAAAGTTTTAGCCTTCTACGATCTCGCTTGGTAAACGTCTTAGTGGCAATCGTCCTAAGAAACGCACATTTACCTTCAGGAATATCGCAAAATGCGGATCAGGGTTGTATGTCGCGCTGGGCTTTTCAGATTTCGGTCCGGGATCCGGCTTAACTTTGTCAGAAAGTTTCGGGCCGATTTCGAACCTGTATAAATTTCTTTTTGCAAAAACGGGCACTTTTGTCACCAGTTATTGTTGGAGCAATCGAGTTGATTACATCCTCAGAAAAAATGATTAATTGTGAATTTCTTAGTCACGCTTCCTCTGCTACGCCACCAATACCAGCAGTGGCGCATATCTTGACTCACTACGTAGGTTTGGCTTTCGAGCGTAAATCGGGGTTCAAAAATTAATGTCGAGTTCGGGCCAGGTCTGGGCTTGCGATTTCGTGCTCTGGCCGGGTTCGAGATTCAAAATGAAGCTCGTTTACCACTCTGATGCGGGTATATACATGAGGAACAGATAGGGGTGTTGTCGATTTGAGAACCAAAACAAATGCTGTGAACTGATAACAAAGCGATCAATCAAGCTAATCCCGGATTGTGCAATGGAATTTTACTTAAAAGACATGTTATGCTTCTCTGTTTAGATAGATTTTTGTCACTTTCAAAACTCAGTCTAAGGAATCTCCGTAAAAATGCGATGCTAAAGAGAATAATGACTGATGACTGAAAAGCTTTGAACAGAAAAGGAATTATAAAATTTGTTTGAAGCGACATGATATACTGTATTTGATGAAAACTTTGTTTGGTCGTAGATGTAATATGTGCATTCCTATCTCGTAATTCTTTAGTGTATAATTTTGTACTTGGTTTGGTATACTCTGGAGAAGTACTGAATGTCTCTTTACTGAATCCTGATAGAGACCAACTGAAAAATTATCTTGTTCAGAATAATCTCATGTAAAAAGTTACGTTTAGATTAAAATTCTGCTTTCCATGCAAAATCAAAAAATTTTACTAACGTTAATATTCCTCAAACTTATTTTTGTTTAATACGGTAGAGAGGGCTTTTACATTATACATTTGAATAAGCTGAAAACAAAACCAAAGTGTTCTTCAGTCTTTATACTTTCGGAGACCGTACAATGGAATCCAAAACAATGAAAAAAATGCACACCTGAGCATTTGAAACCAATTCTGTTTAGGAGATCCAACTTCTGAAATATTGCTACAATCTTTTCTTCGCTGGAACTGAAACAACAACAAGCACATTGCGGTGGGGAATTTTATGTTTGCTGCATTATCCCGGAACACAAAGGAAACTTTATGAAGAAATTCATCAAACGATCGGTAAGCTATTCTACAGTCAAGCAAAAATTTTGGCTTCCGTTTTTGAAATCTTTTCGCATGTTTAGCGACGGACGAAAAAGTTTAACAAATAATGGACAAAACACAGTGATTATCTGACCAGCGTTTTCAGACTACGTCAAGGTCCTAAACATTTTGACCATATTGTCATTTCATTGAAAACTTTGATTTCCTGTTGACAGGAGACAAGAGGAAGTCGGCAAATTTTTTCCCCTTATTATGGAGAGTAAAGTTTCTGGCAGAATATCGTTGCTGTTTAAAATTTTGTACAGGTGTAGATTTTGTATTTGTGCCATTTCGATTCTTTTCACACTACATGGACACTCTTCCAAATGACAAAAAAGATTCTGGAGTGAATTCATTAATATTGATACCTTCCAGGCAGAATCTAAAAATAAACGAAACGAATAAGCTGTGTGTAGCCGAAAGTTACATTCAATTTGCTTTGATTTTGCAGGCCACAAAATATCGTGACATTTACCGGTCTCTTTCTGACTGAGCGTCGAGCGTTGTTTCGTTCCTTTATAACGCTTTCATTTATCTGCAAGGTCTGATACCGATCACTTAGGGACGCCTGGACATTATCCATAACACACAAATTATAATGTCAAGAAAACAATTTGCATCATATTTTGCAGTGTAGTTCACTCTTCTTCCTTTCTACATCACAAGATGGTACCCATCTCTTAAAAGAGTGACAAACGGCCGTATTCTTAAATCATTAAGGAAATATCATGTTTGGACATTGTTTCTCTATTATGTTCTGAAAATATGAAAACAACCGTGGGAAATGTACACTTTTTTAAAATTTTACAAAAAATAACTGTAGGAAGATGTTGATAACAAACCCAGTTGAAAACCTTCAAAGTTCGTCCATTCGGAAAGCCACCACGTGGTGCGCACAGGAGGTTCGCACAACGCTTGCACAACTGAAGAACAAAACATTGACACTTTTTGGTATGCACCACAGTGCTTCAAATATAAAAATTCCCTACGTTTTTGCGATTGTCGTGAAAGAAAATGAAAAACAAAATGAAAAAAAAGCTGCTGTAGGCGCACCTCAAAATATTAAAACCAAGAGTCACCGTCCATACAAAAATGACTGATTAAATAATGTTTGTGCTGTCTCACTTGTAAGTATTTGCACACAGTTCGGCGGCGGGAACCATACCTGGAGTGTGGATTATAAAAGTTAGCTTACCGTAGTGCACTGCAATATTTACCCTTGTGTAGCCGCAGCCGTGTAGACGATTTGTTCCAGTGGTATTCTGATTTCTGAAGGATGCTTTTCAAACTTTTCAAATTTTCACAGAAAACCTGCGCATGTGGCAAATGTTTTCCAAAATGAAACAACTTAGAAGAAGGGGATTAGTTTAGTTTGCATTTTCAATCGTACGGAAGGGAGTGTGCGTTAAGAAGAAATATAAAATGTATGGCGTATTGCACAATTTTGCTTTTCTTACAGTGATATGTATTTCACCAGAAAAAATGGTAAAAATTGAATTGGTGGAGGGAAGTAAATGAGCCAATTTATTTCTTATGCTTGAGCCTTTCAAACTTGCTGAATATGCTTTCTGCGCGTGTTTTTGAAAAAAATCCTCATGTTCCTTTCCGTAATAGTTTCGATTCATTGTAATGAATTTTCAGCTGCGATTTGTTTGGGACAAAACGCTACTGCTTCACCTATGCAGTAGTTGCTATTCCCTAAGATAATTTTGAATAGGGATCTATTTACGAGTATAAAACGCAGCTTTAGTCCCTCTTGTGTTGGTCGTTTTTCGAATGAGGACAATTAAGACTACTTCCTCATGTTCCCAGCTTTTGCGATTAACACCCACTCAAGAAGATAACGTTACTGCTCATGCCGCTGTACATAATTTTAAGTGCTATAAGATTTCGCATGTACCGTCTGAAGCGCACTGTTTTAGGTGATTAGGTAGCAGCTCACGATCCCCCCAATTGGAAGAGCGAACACTACTTTTAACTTCCCGAAAAATCGAATGTCGTTCGTCGCGCAGTTAAAGCACCGCAATCGTTTGGACAGAAATGTCTAATTTACGCAAATGATAGAAATAAAAAGAGCAGGGATTCATTGTGATGCAGACATTGGGTAGGAGAAAGATTGGAAAAATAGTTGTTGTGGCGATATAACGTTTGGTCAAATTTCTGTTAGGTTATTGAGTTTTTTTCCCAGTAGTTTAGGTAATGTTGTTTCTTTGTTGAGAAATTGAAATTGGGTAAATAGGTTTGGAAAAGATTGTCTTAGAACAGGAGTTCCTGGTTCATTTAAATGAAGTAGCCGTCAGTAATCAAAGCAGTTAACCTAATGAATCTTACAATGTTTCCCAGTGACCACGAAAAGGCAGCATCTTCAGGCAAAAGAAAGCTAGAATATTGCAACAGTGGATTTTTACATATAAACGTTTTTGACTTTTTAAGGAAAATATATATTATAAAATGCCCTCCATTTAAACGAGAAGTTTTACTTGAGCTTTACATTTAGCAAAGTTGTCAACAATTTCAAGTATTTTTCTGAATATTTACGTTACATGCAAGACAAGGTTTTGCCATTTTTTATCTAAGTAACATAAGTATGATTAAGGGCTTGTGAATGACAACTTCCATTCGGTGGTTTATATTTTATTCTAAATTCTGCCCTGATGGGAAAGTTCGGTAAATGCAAGAACGTTTGCCAACTTTCTACTTTTCTCACAACACAAACGCTATTATTAAGTTAATGGTTGTTAAATCGCAGTAAAAATGTGTTGGCAGCTAAAATTATTGAAAAAGACTTGATCAATTAGTTTTAATAATATTAATATTTCAGGCAATGAAGGAACGGTAACCATGTCTGATCGAGGAAAGATGCCTTACACTTGCGCTTTCATAGAAGAGCTGTACAGGTTTCGAACACTAGCACCCATGGGCGTCGAACACAAAACGACGTCAGATGTAAAATTCAACGGCTACTGTATACCGAAAAACACGGTGGTAAGTCAATCGATTAACATATTGCTGGTTCAACGATGTTGAAGCGCTGGAGACTACGGTAAAATCTTTGAATCAGTGAAACAGAACTATTCTTAAAAACATCCATTTGTAAATGAATGAACGAGTGACACACTTCATAAAACAGTGATCGCAATAGTAAACTCCGCTTACTAGCTAAGCAAAAAGTTAATGATTCCGTGCAGTAGTGGACTGCAAATATTAGTGGAATCTTCAGTCACTCTGAAGTATTTTTCCGTTTCCGATTTCGACACAATAGAAGAAGTCACTCTGGCAATATCTGGAAACTGGCGTTTAGATCAGGGGCCTTTTTCATTGGGAGTTACTCCTTAATTTTAATGTGCAAGCTAAGGTCTTTGCGATTGTCAGACAAGTTGTGTAGCGGCAAAGAAACAAGCCGAAACAGATTCATAATGAAGTGGACGTTGCAGCAACTGAAGATTCGACGACAAAGTTTAATAAACATAAAAGTTATCGCACGTTTGAGAAAAGAGTGAATAATTCCATTTGCTGTTAGCTATCTCGAGTGGTAGAATAGTCTTTCCCTTGTGACCTCTTCTGAAAACAGGCAATTTGTATCGTTTGTAACATGGGGTTCCTGAACCTGTTGATATAATCGTACTGTTTCACCTTACTTTCAATGTTTTAACTTTAATGTTTTATCAGGTTTATGCTAATTTGTGGGCTGTCCACAACGATCCTGATTTGTGGAAGGAACCGGATGATTTTATTCCGGAACGCCATTTTGATTCCCACGGGAATTTTGTGAAATCCAATCACGTAATAGGTTTTTCGGTTGGTCCACGTCATTGTCTTGGAGAACAGCTTGCTCGAATGGAGGTTTTTATATTTTTGGTGTCGCTTGTTCAAAAATTTGAATTCCTGCCAAGTCCCAACGACAAAGAATTACCAGAAATTAATGAAGCAAACAACGCCGGTGCATTTGTTCCTTATCCTTTCGACGTTGTTGCACGGGAGAGGTAGATTTATATTCGACTGGCAGAAGCTTCAGTTCACAAATATATAGCAGCAAGTTACCAATTTCATAAAGATTCACAGACGCAAAAAATGACTTGCAACTATAAAGTGCACAAAAGTTTCTTATCCACTCATTTTTATTTTTCAGTGATTGAACGTGTTCGAATATTGAGCAGTAATTTAGAGACCATCTTATTCATTATCGCATCACGTTTTTATTGAATATAGCACTAAACGCTGTTTTCCAATTACAACTTGGTGAATTGGATTGTTTACCTAATTTGACGTTTGCTTTTGCATGACATGCAGGTATTTTTGCTGATCATTTTTCGTCTTGCAATATTCTGTCAATTACTGTCAATTAAAATTAATTGCTTGTTTATCAATGGCTGTGGTCAAAATCTTATGTGACGGGATTGTACTAATAAAACCTAAAATGCACAGAAAGAGCTAAATCAGAAGCAAGCAAAAGAAAATCAGTAACGCATAGAATAAAGGGGAGAAAAGTTTAAAATATATGGCATGTTTGAAAAAGTGAAATTTTATCATCGCCCTTATAACTCTTGAATACTTCAAAATCTAAAAGTTGTAGTTGATTATTGTCCTAGCCAGTGATCTCATTCCAGGTTTTTACCTTGTATTTCCGTCGTGGTAAGGTTATTATAATTAGGTTATTAGGGTAGGTCGGATATCCATAGTTTTTTTTTCTCGGGATAATCCGTATATTTGTATTTTAGCTAACCGCCCCTTCAGTGCCCGCAGAAGTAACAGTCGTGCAAGGCACATTTTTGGCCAAGCCGCTAGATCTAGAGAGCTCTTTAAACTCTCTAAAAGATCTGGAAAGTGTTCTAGTTTCGATTAAAATAATTGGAAAGTTTTATATTTTGTTTGTTGTGGATGACGTCATAATGGGAGAAGTTTTCGCATTTTTGGTTGACGTCATCGGACGTCAAATTTCTGTCCAGATAATAACCGCTAATTGTTAGAAATTTGATTTCAGGAGATTTGCGTGATGTTTTGATTGTAAAATCATAACAAATTTGTATGGTAAATATACATACAAGCACTGTACAAACGTATATGAAACACATCAAGTATTTATAATTTACTGCATCTGCGACGCATTTCTTATGAAGCACAACGCAGACTTACAACGCGAAAGTACTCTTCGGTAAAAATAATAATTTAATGACTTTAATAGAACTTAGGCCACCTGTATCTGGAAACAAAGAATATCCAAAATTGCTAATAAAGCGTAAAACGCCTTAGTAACGGGTCACGATCCTTTATCCTCCGGGTAAACGACAGATTTGTATCGGAGTATCGGATAGCAAAAAAAACAAAACTTTCGGTTAACCGTTATCCCGATAATCCAACTCTATAGTTCTGGTTACTTGTGCTTGTTGAGAAGTCATGTTTATTTGCTGTCCGTACTTGCCAGCTTGGTTAAGCATATGTTTATGAAAATGTCTTA
>Ga0210059_1010170_pt1 | contig 14568 bp, 7 predicted proteins | sample Ectturendosymbi2_FD_188042 | JGI IMG/M metagenome (GOLD analysis project Ga0210059, IMG submission 188042) | Ecteinascidia turbinata endosymbiont from Florida, USA - Sample 2 (SPAdes) (version 2) | ecosystem: Host-associated > Tunicates > Ascidians > Unclassified | place: Key West, Florida...
GTAACAGGCTCATCGCCCTCTGGGCCTCCAATAACGATTCGAACTCCCGACAATGTCACTAGGGTTCAAGAGTCAGTCGGTCGGAGTCCGAGCAAATCTCTGCGACGACAGAACGGTGGACATCTGGAGCATGTACTCTAGGACTCTTCTTGACATATTATTTCTGATTTGAGGACAAACAGTTGCAGATTATAAAATTTTATCTTTTCACCTTTCAATAAATGTAATCATCATTGTGGTATCATTTAAAATCCTGGATTTGTGCCCAATCGCTTTGTTTTAACAATTGTGAAACAACCTGTAGTTGCCAAAAACTTTAAGAACTTTTATTTAAAAAACGAAGAATCTACTAAAATTTCAAATTATTGGCTGTTTTTCACTGAAACTTTGAATCACTGCTGCTACCCAAAATGCGATAGAAACTAAAGAGTAGTTTTCGTTTTAACTGCAAAGTGAAAAATTGTTTTCACCTCCGCCAAAAAGGGTTGCGATGATACAGAAACGCGTTAGATATCTTCCCCACTTCCCTGCAGCCCGAAAGCCAATTTCTGGATAAGGATCTTGAACCACCGTTCTTGTGTATTCTGGATAACGCTCTCGCAGCACTGTCCAGCATATTCCAAGGACATTTCCAGTGTATGATGAAAGAAGTCCACATATAATCAAAAGTGGAATACCTGCAAAACAAGGAATATGCGAAAAAGTTCCATATTGTGATTTCGGAACGCCAGGGAAGACAGTAACATTTATTTTTTGCTGTGATTCTGGGAAATAAAAGATATTTTAGACTAATGACATGCGATGTGAGCTTGCAGTAGGTTTAACGTTTTTCCCAATATGGCGTGTTACTGACAGCAGTGACTTTTTCACTCTATATCAGGGTTTCTGAAACTGTTATGTTCTGCGAACCCATTTTGAAAAATGTTCTTCTATGCGACCCCTTGATGGATAGCCTAGATGTTAATGATGCTTGTAAACGTCTCATTACAAATCCCAAGAGGCATTTCTGTCAATGGCGAAATTATGCACACGCACACAATCCACGAAAGCAACTACGCAGCAATAAAACTACCACGTAATGGAAACAGTAAGGCGAACAAATTGAACAATAAAACAATAAAAACAGTTCAATTTATTGAAGTGATCAAACACAGCTAATGCAATGGATGCACTTAATAATTTTTACACAGATCATCCATTCGTAGATTGATACATGACAAGGCCAGGACGAAGGACATTCTTAACATTTTTCAGAATGGATCTCGGTTTTCAGACTTGATGATTGTCAATTTTTGAGAATACCGCTTCACACAAATATCTTGTGCAAAAGTCTAAGAGTTTATGAATAGCTAGATCAGAAATGACTGAGCATTCGTTTCTTGTTCTTATCCAAAAATGGCATAAACTGTTTTGAAAATTCCAGTTGCAAACTTTTGTTGTTTAATAACTCCGCAAACTCATCCTGGGCATGGCAGGTGTGTGGCCTCTCGAAATTTCAATTGTGTATGGTTTGTGGATCCAACGTTTCCTGAATCAGAGTCCAAAGTGCTTCGGAAACTGTGTATGAAGCTTTTAACTTTAGTTTGAAACTACTTGGCGTGCTCTCAAAGCAGTTAGCCTAGCCCCTAGACCAGACCTAGAGTTCAAAACAGAAGCATGCCTTCGTGTCGAAATGAATGCAATACGGTCAGCACGTTAAAACAATCACGACGCATCACCGCATACCTTGTGCTGGGTTGGTTATTATCGTTTGATAGCTCAGGCAGACATCCTAGTAAACAACTGACAGCATAAGCACGATATTGTCTCCAAAAATGCAGTACAAATAGATTCACTGCAGGCTTACTTTCAATTTTCTTGTGAAGTTTACAAAGGTTGTTATATCTGACTTCTCACGCCAATTTCTTTCGCGACCCCAAAATTACATTTCACGACCGCAAATGGAGTCGCCACCCATAGTTTGACAAGTCCTGCTTTATGAAACAACATGTGCCCTATGTTAGACAATAAATTGTCCAGTGACTATTTGGTTTTGAGATGATTGACTGTTGACCAACTCCACAGTCTTACTCAACAGTTTGCTAGTGTTCAATTATGCTGCGTCGTTGTTGCAATAGGTACATATTTCAACAGTACAATTTACAAGGAAAAATATGAACATGCTGATGTTATATGTAGTGTATAGTCAGGCTGTGGAGTTGCACATTGTTTCATCCTTATTTGCTGGTAGCCTGATATATGGAGTTTGATGGAAAACAACATAAATATGTTTTGAAAATTTACTCATAGAGTTAGCATCTTTATAAACGTTTTAAGGTAATACAGTAGTTTATAGCACAAGGGCATAAAAGGTACAACCTTAAAAGTTTCCTATGACAAGGAAATTTGATTTACACACAGGAAAATTTTGAGAAAAAATATTATGCAACATTTTTTCTTTAGTCAGTCACTCCAGCAACCTGTCACTGCGCAAGACCAGCAACAAAGAACAGATCCTTTACTCTTTTCACGACTAGTATGTTTCAGAAGCCTCGAATTAAGAGTGACTATTTTAAAGAGAAACGATTGTCTAATCGTCCAAGGTAGCTCTCATAAAAATTGTGGTAAATAGCATGGTTCTTTCATCACTTCATGTAGCAGAGCGGAACGTTTTATCTTCTGAAGTTCTACCTTGAGCTTTGAAATAAATCCATGAGAAAGTGATATCAGATTTTTTAAAGAAATATTTAAGCAGGTTTCTGTTGTTTTAAAATAAGGTCAATTTTTAGTGTTCCAAAGTATCCATTATTATTTTTCAATGTACCCATCACTTATGAGTGAAAATCCGGTGACTTCAGTAATTGCACTCTTGTTCAAGTGAAATGCATGATGTGGTTCAAGTGTACTTAATGGCGATTACGAGTACGATTTACGAAGTGTGCTTCCTGCCGCTCTTCCTTCACCGACGTATTTTCCTTCCTGCCGCTCTTCCTTCACCGACGTATGATCTAATCATTTCTGACAGCATATGTAGTGAGGTAATCTTAAACACAAGGATGAGTTTTGAAAGTTATTCACAAGCAAAATGCATGTACTGTACTCTTGCTTATGATTTTGCAACAAAGAAAAACTCGCAACAAAGTGGTGGAAATAAAAGGTGTTTGGAAATGATTCACTCGCGAACAATGATTGATTAAGAAAATATTTTCGATTTTTGCAGTGCTAGTCCTTCCAGCAGCAAAAACATAATTGACGTTACAATTAACCAGTGGAGTACGCAAAACATTTTCATGGGGGGGTACATTCAGTGGCATATGGTGGTCATTTGCATTTGGTGTGCGGTGTTTGTGATGTCACAATTTGACGTCACATCATGTTTCCAAACAAGGTTTGGCAAAGTTTGTTGACATATTATGCATATTCTTCTACACGCACTCCCCTTATTTCATGTGTCATTGCTCTGAATTTAAACTACCAGCGCTCCAAGTTAGAATATCGGAGGAAAATTACCTAAACGCTACGACACAGGAGTTAATAACTGCAAAAATATCAGGCTGCGTGTCAAAACAGGGAAGAAAACACGCTCATCACTGCGTCAGAGAAATGTACAACTGCAAAATTAGGTTGCGCTGATGTCTTGCCGAATACAAGCAGTTGACCATATAAAATGTGCGGCTGGACTGCCTGGCGCACACCCCGGTTTGCAAGATCGAATCTTACTAAACTACACAGGAATTGAGAGCGCGCATAAAGTACGCAAGAACACTTTCAATTTTTTGTTATATATAGATGTCCAGCACACTTTAAGTTTTCCATTTTCCCTGCTGAGACATTACCAAATTTCTGAATGCTTCTATGTTAAAAAAGCTGTTTTTGAGCTCGTGCAACAATTCTATCATGCTACAGAAATTGGTAATGTAGCCATTGCGGTCAGCGCTAGTCAGCATCAGCAGACAAAATATAGACAATTGTTTCGGATAAAGTGAACTTATCGCGGAACACCATCTTAAACATGCTTGGTGGAGGGAGGGTGAATTCCCACCGAAACATAATTATTACTTTATGGCCCATTTGCAGTGTTCCTTTAAATCTGCATGCAAATTTATTCCGTGGTGTTTGCATTAAGTCGACAAGTTAGCAAGCAAAAAGTATGCGAAAACAATTAATCTCCTTTGCGCAGGTAATAAAGCTTTTGCAAAATATCAAGCTCAAAGGGGGTTTCAAGCCCAACTCTCCTCCTTGCGTACGCCCTTGCAATCAACCCGACTTAACACCATAACGGCGCTCCACCCGTTCTCCCCAAAATTCGAAAATGTGTTGAATAGTCTACATAAAAGCAATAGCGTGTTTGACCAGTAGTAAATGGTTAGAACACAATGGATGTATTTGCAATGTATAACAATACTGAAAGGTGTACGGATTAGTCATGTTAGACAAAATATTATTTGTTGCAACTTGTTTTTTTAGATAGTGTATTTTTGACGAGTATGACATTGCACTGAACAACAGTTCTATTCTAAAACAAGTTGGAATAGGTAAAATTCGCCCATGTGAACTTAGTGTCCTCAGATGTTCCGAGGAAAACTTCTGCATTGAATGATGATTGGCCAAAAATTTTATGAATGGCTTATATAGAATTGAAGATAATTATATCCGTTAAACGTTTGTCAATCAGTTTTTTCCAATAAAATTATAATGGGATATAAACCAGGGATGTCAAACTGGCGGCCATGGGACAAATCTGGCTCGCCATGCCCCACTTTGTGGCCTGCGTGCCAGTTTTTTTCCTTTAGGTATGCAAAAGTTACGTTTAGGACTTAAAGTAAATCAACGGTAACAATTTCTTCAGTTCAAAACCATGAGTTTGTGTAGATTCCATGAGGATTAGAAGAATTTCCAACGCATTCCAAGAAAGATTTTCTAATTTCGAAGATTTGGAAATTTGTTTTGCTATCCTCAGTAGCAGGGTTGCGGAGTCGGAGTCGTAAGGAATCGGAGTTTTTTGGGTGGAGTGGGAGAGGGATTTCTGACAACACTGGGAGTCGGAGTCGTATTTTTTTGTCCGACTCCGACTCCGGATGTCCTGTTTGATAATTTTTTATATCACACTTCTAAAATGAGAATTCCTGTTGAAATGGTTCAATTTCTTTTGAAACTTTTGTAGAAACAGAAGTTTCTTGCTGTGCACCACGATTTCCATTGAACAGCCAAATTTCATTCCCATTATGTTAAGGAGCCGAGTCGGAAATTGTGGAAAGGTCGGAGTCTGAAAGTTTGGAAAGCCGGAGTCCGAGTCTGGAGTCGGAAATTTTGGAAAGTCGGGGTTGGACTCGGAGTCGGATATTTTACCTCCGACTCCGCAACCCTGCTCAGTAACGCTTTTTCTGTCAATGTTGAAGAGGTGCCACAATTGAATTGCAGCACAACACTGTTATTAAAGTTAAATTTGAAAATGTTGACGCTAAACATTTTATCGCTACGTTGGAGGATCACAACCTATCCCCAAATGAAATAGTAGCATTGAAGACAGTGTCAATATTCGCTAGTACTTACGTCTGAGAACACCTGTTCTCTTTGATGAACATTACAAGTCTCGCTTGCGATCTCTATTGACAGATGCACATCTCAACTCAACGTTAAAAGTTTCGACTGCACAATATGTGGTACCAGATATTAACATGCTTGTAAATGCAAAAACATGTCAAGTCGCAGTGCAATGCGACTTGACATGTTTTTGCATTTACAAGCATGTTAATATCTGGTATGCTTCGAGTCGCAGTGCAATGAACATAGGTGTACGGGAGTGCATATTTTTGGGGATGCAAAAAATTTGTGCGCAAATTTGATCTTGTTTTTCCCAAATATGCGATGAACAACGAATCTTAATCGCAAAATGTACCACTGTAAACAAACAAGGTGCCTGCATTCCTAACTATTTTAGTTGTTATATCTCAAAATCATTTGGCATTTATCGAAATGTTCATAATACAAGCAAATTTGAAAGAGCCTCTTTCAATGCACCCTGATGGTTCGAATTGTGCCCAAGTTGAATGTGGCTGTTTCAATTGCCCAGTTGATTGAGACTGTTAGAATTTCTCCAAATGTTTTTCAATGTATACAAAATACAATTGGCTATTGTATAGCCTAATTTATTCACAATTAGGCTATTCCAGGCTATTTACAATTAGGCTATTACAGATTGGAAAAAATATTGCAATTAGGCCATTCCAGATTGCAATGCTGCTATCTGAGGTTGCCCAAAATTGAACAAAGTTGTTTGAAGTTACCCATATTTGAATGGAGCTGTTCCACTTGCCCCAAATTTGAATGAAGCTATTGCCATTTGCTCAAAGTTGATTTAGTCTGTTGGAATTTCTCCAAAATTGTTCAGTTTATGGAAAGATTTCTAATTTTACCCATATTTGAATGAAGTTGTTCTAATTTGCTCAAACTGGATTGAGGTTAAAATTTACTCAAATGATTCTGCTTTCATCCAAATTTGAATAAAGCTCTTATTGTTCACCCAGACATTTCCAAATGTACTCAAATTTCAGTGGAGCTATTCTCTGTAGCCTAACTTGAATAAGACTTTTTGAAGTTGCGCACAACTGAATGAAGCTGTTGTAAACTGATGGACTTCACCCATATGTTTCCAATTTATGTGAATATTTTTTATTTCACCCATATTTTAATGAAGCTTTTCGCATTTGCCCAAATGTAATTGAACCTGTTGGACCATACCCAAATGCTCATAATTTGCCCAAATGTTTCTAATTTTTCCAAAAACTTGTATGAAGTTTGACCCAAATTTGATGAAGGCTGTTGGAACTACCAAATGATTCCAGTTCACTTAAATTTTGCCATCAAAAGCAAAAGAGTTGCTTTAAAAGCAGTGTCTATTTTGCCATCAGAGGCAAAAAAGAATGGCAAAATAGTCTCAACAGAACTTTTGCCGTTGCTGGCAAAATAGACACTACCACACCTAAATGTGAATGTAGCTGTATAATTTGCCCAAATGTTGAAAATTTTTGCCCGAATAATGGCCAATTTTCCAGCGTTGGAGAAGCAACCGCATCCCCTGCATCCCCATGCCGTAAGCGTCTGGCAATAAGTAAATGATAAATGAAAATATCGATTGTGTCATTATGTGCAAACTTATCTAGCCAGCTTACAATCCAAGTGCGCAAATATGGCCCACAGAATCAAATTATTTTGACATAACTGATCTAAACATAAAAAGACGCTTAAAAAACTTACAACATTGGTTATGGAACTAGAAGCATCTTGGAACCATTGTTTGGTGCATTTTCTAGAATGCTGTGAGTCAGTTGTTTATGTTCTCTACCTCTCATGAAACATCAAATTGTGTTCGTCTTGGCCAGCACTAGCTTGTTCTTTGTAAAACCTTTGTTCCGCTTAGTAAAACCGAGTTTATGAAAAAATTGAGCAACAACTGCCTAACAAAAAGTTTCCAAATGCCTTGGATAAGTGGGAATTCAGAACTTACCTTTAATATCAGGAATCATTGTTTTGACATTTATTTTTCACCTTTTGCGTGTATATTCTTACCTGCCCAGCCTGCGTCAACAAGCGCTTTTGGCAAAGCAAGGACTCCGCTTCCGCACATAGCTCCCACAATAAACAACGACGCTAAAGCCAAAGATAAGGTCTTGTGCGGTTTCTGCAAAATGTTGACACATTCTGAAAACAGCCGAGTCAAACGCACTGCGTGTTTATTTGGTTTGCTCTGTTTTTGCTGAGGCGTGGAACCACCTAAAAGCAATTTACTTTTTTTTAATCTTTCTGATGTGGTCGATATTCAAATTTAAAGACCTTACTCTGGTGACTCATTTGCAGCAATAAAAACTCCATGAAGATGAAGTGTATATCTGGCAATCAACACGATATGAGAACAAAATTAATATCTGTTTCTATGATTTTCACGGCAAATCATTTACTGGACAGTGAAAGAAGCTCCGGTATAAACAAAACTTATTTTGATCTAATAACACAACAAGAAGTATGCAAATTTTACCTTATGGCTGTCACTGACAGCAGCATCTGAAATAATTGACTGTTTGTCGCTTTCTGCATCCATGTTTTGTTGTTCCAACAGCAGACAGCCTCAACAAAATATGCTGAATGCGAAGTAACATCATGAAAAGCAACAAATTGTTTGAAGAAAAACTATTCTGACAAAATATCTTGACTTCCACAAAAATATTTTTAATTTACAGGTGCTCTGGTGTTTTTAAGATTCGATCAACGCTTGAAGATACCGCAAGCCCACAGTATTGGTAGATTCGTAAAGGATATTGACCTTCAAAAAAGGTTGCTAAGGTATTTTTTCAGGTATATTTTTTCAATGCAACCATGAGCTAAAAACAAAGAAACGTTGTGGAAACTCATGATGCTGAGATGACAGATGTAAAACTGAAAAAATAGCCCCCTCCATTTTGTTGCCAAATTAATGCAAATACACGCTCATTCAGAAAGGGTACACTTTTAAAACTGGGCATAACGTCGCCTTGAGGTGTAAAGGGAATATTCTGTATCAACAAGATTAGACGAATGCAAGCTTATTTCCAATGCTATCTCTTCAGCCCATGTCGGCAAAGCAACAACTTCAATTTATGAAGTTATTCAAAATACGTGACATTCTGAAAGGTCAACAGAATTGTTGGTTAGAAATTGCATTCATTTGCTGCAAAACGTTTCAAACTTCCGCCTTTATATTAGCCTCCGCATGTGTTTCCCTTGAAAACCAGCGTGAGGTATTCCATCGCACAAAACTGTTCTTATAAGTGCAACATGCTGTATATCGGGGGTGGCCAGCCTTTTGATTCCATGTGCCAATTTTTTCACGCTTAATTCTGATGCGCCACACAAACATTCACTTCTTTTCAGTCCTGTTAAAACGTGTGGTAATATGGACATATTTTGAAGTTATATTAACATATATTTATTTGAAAAATATATGTTTATCTGATATAACAAACACATAAATAAGCATCACCCAATTTATTAAATAATGATGACAGAGTTAGCAGTTGTAGAGAAAAGGATCTCACACAACACTTTCTAATTTTTATTGATCATTTTACTTCAGAAAGTACTAATAGTAATATATGAACACAACTAGCGGTTTTAAATGAAAAAAATTTTATACACAGGCAAAATAAAAAAATGACTTTAATGTGACTTTTGTCTCCGCTTTGCTTTCACCAAACCAGTCATATTAGGAGTTAAATTCGTAATTGAAAGCAGCAGACAGTTCTTCAAGTTGGAATCGGACAGTCGCGACCTCAGTTTGTTTTTGATCATTTTCATGAAATAAAATAACTGCTCGCGTCTGTACGTAGTTCCGAAGAGACAGGCATAACTATGGGCACATTTTCTCATTTTTGGAAAATGTTCACATGGTAATGATCGCCAAAAACCAATCATTTCCGACGCACTTGGCAATGAGGAAAGTTCATCAAACTTCATTTTCAATACTGAATTTGCTTTTAGTTCAATACGTTTCATTTGCATATTACTAGGCATCTTAGAATGTTATGTTAAGTGACAATGGATTTATAAATGCAAGCATGCCGTCTTCTTCAGAAAAATCACTAAAACGACTATCAAAGACCTCTTGTAGTAATTTGATTTTTTCAATATATTTTGCACAGTCGACAATATTGTCAACACATTCACCTTGTTCTTTCAAATTCCTTTTTATAACTGAGAAATAAACAGTTTCAACTTCATCTTGAATGCATCAATGCACTCAGTGGCGTACGCAGAAAATTTTCATGGGGGGTTTCATTCAGTGGCATATGGTAGTCATTTGTATTTAGTGTGCGCTGTTTGTGATATTACAATTTGATGTCATATTCATGTTTTCAAACCAACATTTTGTCGAAGTTTATTGACATACTATGCATATTCTTCTACACGCACTCCCCTTATTTTATGTGTCATTGAACTGATTGTAAACCATCAGCGCTCCAAGTTAGAATATCGGAGGAAAATAAACTCAACGCTACGACACAGCAGTTAATAACTGCAAAAATATCAGGCTGCATGTTAAAACAGGGGAGTAAAACACACTCATCACTGGGTCAGAACAATTTACAACTGCAAAATGAGGCTGCGCTAATGTCTTGTTGAATACGAGCAATCGAGCGTAGAAAGTGTGCGCCTGGATTAGCTGGCGTACACCCCAGCCGTTTGCATGATCGAATCTTGCTAAACTATACAAGAATTGCGAATGCGCATAAGGTCCGCAAGAACACTTTCAATTGTTTCTTATGTATAGAAGTCCAGCAAACTCTTAGTTTTACTTTTTCTCTACTGAGACATTATCAAATGCCTGAATGCTTCTGTGTTAACAACTGCTGTTTTTGAGCTCCTGCAGCTGTTCTGTCATGCTACAGAAACTGGTAATGTAGCCAATGCCGTCAGCGCTTGCGCTGATCAGCCACAGTAAACAAAATAAATATATCTGTTTCGGATAAAGTGAACTACCGCGGAACACAATCTTAAACATGTGTAAGGAACGAAAGGTCTGCAGAAAGTGGTGAGATGGTTTCTGGATGCAGAGGGTAACCCAGATTCCTACCAAAACCTATATTATTACTTTTTGGCTCATTTACAATGTTCCTTGAAATTTGCATGCAAATTTATTCCATGGTGTTTGCATTAAGTCGACAAATTAACAACCAAAAAGTGTGCGAGAACATCGAATCTGCTTTGCGCGGGTAATAAAATTTCTGTTAAATATCAAGCTCAAAGGTTTTTTTAACCCCACCCCCCCTTGCGTACGCCTTTGAATGCACTGATATCATTTACTAAGCTAGGAAGCAGTTTGTCTTTGCACTGCAGTTTCAAATTGAGGCAATTTACATGGTTGATAACATCAACCAAAAATGCTAAATCTAACAACCACTACTCATGACACAAAAGGGCCCTTTCTTTGGGCAGCTCATCTTTCTCTTCTAGAAAATCATGCACGATGTATTTCAATTTCCAAAATCGTTTCAAAACTTTTCCTCTAGAAAGCCAAGTTGTCCTTGCTAGAAAGGACGTGCAAGAAAAATTAAATCACTAAAAATTACGAGTAGGAGTTGCCTACTTTCTGGTCATCAAAAGAATGTAATGCGCCACGTATGGCGTATGTGCTCTGCATAAAATGAAATCGCTCATTGTCATCTGTCGATACGAACAACTATACTTTTGTAAAAATTTGTACAAATCTTGGTCTTCCTTGTCCTTCTCCTAGAAACTTCGTCAATGTTATATCATGAGCAACCCGTGTATCTCCTTGCGCAAAGGGTAATTGCACTCAATAAATATTCATCCTGAAAAGACATGAGCTTGGTCGTTGAATACGTCATACTTCGTAACTGCGTGTAAGAATTCTATGCTTTCATTGAGCTTTCGAGTTAATAACGGTACACATTAGGTTTAAAAACTGTTACATTTTCGTAAATGCCTTTATTCTAAGATTCCGATACTTCTTCTGGCCCCTCTACATATTTCAGACGTGTATCTTTCGCTTATAATTACGATCGCTTTTGATTTTCCCTTCGACACAACTCAACTACCCCGGTACATCACCGACAACTTTCGGTGTTTGGCCGAGCAAGGCTACCGCGTGACTCCTTCAATAATTAAACTTTTACTGCTGCACGACAAATGACGCAGCTAGTGTTCCGTGCAGCAGGCAGACTCATAAAGTCACTTCTGCCAAATACGCGAAAGCGGAAACGTTTTCTGCGTATGTAACCAAGAACTTCCACAAACAAATTGACAGCAGTACTAATATCCAAGGGCGTCTGCACGGGGGGCACAAACTAAGGACCAAAATTTTTTTCTCCAGGGGTTGGGCGATCGCCCTCTTATAAAACCTATGAAAGTAACTTTATTCACCATGATATTGTACAATTCCAAAAAAAGCATTCGCGATATGAGGCCAGTTTGCCGCCCATTGTTTTGTCACAACAGTGTTGTGAAGTATGCTTCATCCCCCTTACAGTAGTAAACCCGCGGAAGAGCCTTGACTACCAAATATCACTGAAATCACCTCCCGTAAACTTACTGGCTGGATCCGCCCCTGATAGCAAGTGTTACTGTACTTTCGAAGGATCGAGGCAAGTTCGATTGGACGCTGAGAAGGTTGTATTTACCCAATGCTAAAATAACGATTCTACGGCTTTCCCATCGTGAAGGGCAAGAAGACGACATTCGCAGCCGATGAGGTATCTCGAGATACCTGAATGGAATCAGGTTGTTAGGTATGTATCAGAGCTCCTCAAAACACGCCCGTTTGTCAGCTGTTTCAAGGTTTCCACGCTTATTTCAAATTTTTTCAAATCCAGTTACGAAATGTCTTTATATCCTAGTTTTGGAGAACAAACGGGTCAAAAGGCAGAGAACAGCTGTCCATATAAAGTATCCTATCCCCCATCGTCCAATCTGCACATGTGACCGCCCTATTGTAGGCGACACATTCTCGAAAGAAAGGAGATTTGTAGCGCCTGTTGTTTGAAGGATCGTTGAGTTTGGGACACGATCGTGCCACATTATGCCCTAAATAGAGCGCAGGCAACGGAAATGGAAGGCACTGAATCCTCTCTCCCAGTGTAAATATGTGACCCGGTTGACCCTTGTTCGGTGCAGACCGTTGCAGTTTACAAATGAATCGTAGAGATATTGGGCGTCTACAGTGGAGTGAGCATCTAGAGCTGTAATCACCAGCGTGCAACAGTCCGAAGTTGGACACCTGGCGGTTCTGGGAAAGGGCTTGGAACCGAGAAAGGGTTAAGCAGCTTTACCGAGCTGCCTGATAATAGCAACACACCAGAGGTGGTGGAAAAGGCGCGGTGTAGAAATGCTAGTAAATAAATACCGAATAACGTGGACACACAAGCACAAACCCTTGTTTGACAACACAATTAACGGAGAAGGATTTTGAGATGGAGTCATTACAGCGCATTGAAACACGCACATTATAGTCGAAAACATTCACGGTGGTCAGCAGCGTCTCCGGTGAGCCAGACCGCCAAAGAATTTTGAACCAACCCCGTCGGCAGACCATGTCGAATGTGTTTGTCAAGTCAGTCTATATCAGTGTTTCTCAACCTTTTCTTGTTCATGCCCCACATAATCATCTTCAAAGTCGTGATTTTCTTCATGGCACATGCAAATTTCATGAAGTGAACTCCTCTTTACGTAGAGATCAAATTTGCAACATTTGTCCTGCACACAGTTTCACCGGCCACTAAAAATCCGCCAATAAAATTTATTTTCAAATTGCCCCCTTAATAAGCAAAAAATATTGATTTAGATTCCAGTTTGATCGTTGGTGGCAAAAATCCACGTAAGCCGAAATAATGACGTTGTTTTATTTTTGATAAACTACAACCAACGTGCAGATTCAGTTTTAAGGTATTACTGCAAACTTGATTTGTCCTTATGAGCGTATCTGGAGTGAATGATTTGATTTATTTGGCAGGAAATATTGTGTTAAGATTCAACCATGTTATGAAAAGTTGTTGCGTGTTTGTACTGTGAATTGGAGTGTAATCTACTTTGTATTTAACGCTAATATAATATGTCATCACTATTTTGTCCAGATTAATTATTCTATTCTTATATTCCAGCATCAATCCTTGATACAGGAATGCACTGCAAGCGCTATACATCGATGTGCAAAATGCTCGGTTGGATTTGATATCGACTTCTCAGTATATTCGAAAGAACACAAGTAATCCAGTACAGCAATATATTTCGATGAATTTATTCCATTCCGGTGGTGGTTGCGCATTTAGGCGAAGAATGATTCAGACACATAGGTCCGTGAATTTGAATTAACATTTAAATCAGACTAAGGTTTTAGTTCATTTAATGCGGTGGTTTTCAACCATTTTTGCACCGCGACCGATAATAGCAACCCGCCCACTATAACCCAACAACCCAATCTAAAACTCGAATTAAGTAAATGTAGGCTAATATAGCTGTGTACATAAAATATCTATTCGCGACCCCACGACCCCCGAATGGGTGGTGAACTACGTTTGGCGGCTGTGGGGGCCAAGCTGCACCTTGCAGCGAACTACACCATTTACTAGTAAGGTTTTCGAGAAAACAACTATACCTTGAACAAAGGCTTCATAAATCTTGAGGTGTGTAAAATTCGATTTCACTTTCCTAACCTTCAATTGAATATCATCAAGTCGTAAGATCTTACCTAAGTCTGTCATAAAATCTCGCGCTAGGTTTCATGAATTCCAAGCACAAAGTGACAGTTCCTAAAATTGGTTATTTCTCCTATACGTGGGGTTGTTTCTCCTATCCTAAACTTGGTTATTTCTCCCAATACAAGTAAAAAGTTACTTTTCTCATTACCTTTTTCCGAGGAATATGGTAAGTTTTAGTTCAAATTTATACGTTGAACTGTCACTAATAGACAGACATCGCAAAGAGTTGAATCAGCATAGGTCTATTAACATGTTCCAAAAAATGTTGTTTTCTTAGTAGGGCAGCAGAGGCGGGCGGCTCAAAGGAGTTTTTTGGCAATTCAAATCATAAAGTATTTTAATG
>Ga0210059_1010171_pt1 | contig 14568 bp, 11 predicted proteins | sample Ectturendosymbi2_FD_188042 | JGI IMG/M metagenome (GOLD analysis project Ga0210059, IMG submission 188042) | Ecteinascidia turbinata endosymbiont from Florida, USA - Sample 2 (SPAdes) (version 2) | ecosystem: Host-associated > Tunicates > Ascidians > Unclassified | place: Key West, Florida...
TTCTAAAGATAGCCAAAAGTGGTGAAATTTTTTTTTCTATTCGAAACTAAAAAATCAACCTTATTTGCTAAAAAGGTATTGGGAAAACATCAAATTGAAAATCCAAGTGGGCCTTGGTCTCCCCAGCCCCCCTCTAGCAGAAAATACCACCCCCTGGTGCGGGCAGTGATGTTATATTAATGACGTCATCGTGCTCAGTCAACCATGGTATGATATTTTGTTTTTTGGAGACATTTTTGGAAGAACTTTCGCCAAATTTAGCGTAAATTGTCGACTGCTTAACCTCCCCGAACACCATGCCGAGGGGCCCAATGCACAGCTGCAGCTGGTAATAGCTACAACATAATGGTATCACTATCAGCAGACTATTTGAACAAGTCACAACTATCATAAACAGAAAACCCTAAGTTGGACTGTTTCCAAACTAAACAAAAGAATATAAGGCAACAACAAATTAAGAAACATGAACGTAAAAAACAACGATTTTGTAGCATTTACTCAAAAATTAGTATTTTCGAACAAACATAAGATTTGTAGTGGGGGGAGTTGGTATGACCGAAGTCACCATTACTCAACTCCCAAGACGATTAACAGCCAAACAAAAATTTTCAAAATAAATGACAGGAAACTGAAACGCAAACAAAAAAGAAAATATTAACGAAGGGGGAATGCAAATAGCTAGTGTGTCTAGGAAGAATATCACCAACAAATTAATCTACATTGAGACAATTGACTGGTATACTTGACCACAACAACTGTAGTCCTAACCGTTTTGAGAAAAATATTTTCTTTTCGCCCTTTTGTCAATAGGCAAGAAATGCAGTAGGCTACGCCAGTCCCAAGCCAAACAAATACAAAAAAGTAATCGAAGATTTTGCAACAAATAAAGAATGATCATTACCCAATCGAAACGACTTACAGCAAAAACAATACAACCCACACTCTAATTTTGAGTATAATAACCAAGATCTCAAAATTCTATCCCCATTCTTAAGTGTTTTGTAGAATCATTTCTTTGGAAGACTTCACAATTTCTTCGTGCTATCACCAACTGATGGTGCTACCAAAAGGACCTTTGTTTTGATACTTCTCTGGCCCTTCTTTGACTAATTCAACTCTCAAGCTATGATCTATCACTATCGCATCAGGCCGAGAGGTTTAGAGGATGACGTTCTTTCTGCTTTTGTGCCTCATTCGCCACATTGTATCATCTATTTCAGGGTTTCTCAAACGGGGCCTTCGGCCCCGTTGGGGGCCACGAGCAGAGGCTTTCACTAGATAGCTTTGCCGTGCTGCTGTATAACCCAAGTGTCACGATGTATTACGTATTCGCCAAAGTCTTTTGAAGGAGGCCCCGGCTCATGAAATTTGAGAACCACTGGTCTATTTGCTTTATTTCTGCTGTGTAGCGAACCACCTGATAATCTGTAGCTTGTGCGACATGAAAGAGGAGACAGGAGCAAAGGTGAAACGCGAGAACAATCTACAAAGAGAGAGAAGTTTTAACGATTTGCAAATTATGCTATTTCTTGTCTCTTCCCTTGCCCAAGTTGCAAAAGAGCAAATGACTGTGCTCGGCCGGTTCGGCGTTCATATATGTATAACTTTCTGGGTCGAGGTTAATGTGAATAAAGTTTACATGTCACAAGCGACTTTTTTCGTGGCGGTTGCTGCATACATTCAATATTGTATTCAAAAAATATGTCCCCCATTGTGATTTTTGCCCCCCCTGCTGCAACATCCTGGCGACGTGTCTGACTGTAGTACACGTTACTGAGATTAGTTGGGTGAAATTTAGCTCATTTGGACTGGACGACATAAGACTAAAAACAACTGGTACACAATGTTTTCCATTACTGGGTGCCCAGCGTTGCAACACAGCGCTCTCATTTTCTTAGCAAAACCTCCGTACACAAACACCCTAAGATAAACAGCCTGTTAGTCATCATTTAATAAAATATTCTCCACCGGATGAGCGCAAGTAACAACCAAGTCAGCAGCTTCCCTTTCCTATCAATAAACTAATAAAGCGCAGAACAATAGCTTAACTACTGCAGAGCTTTCTAAATAACTGCGGCAACTAGTTGCTTTACTGCTTTAAAAGCCCGGCTGCAACTGCAGTGGTTAGACCTTGAACAACGAACGATGCTGCAATGCAGCTTGCTGGAGTAGGCGCGTTTCGAAACAATTTCCGAAATAGCCGCCTTTGTTACGCAATAATATTGAGAGATAGGCAGCGACAAAGCGGTGGTGAGCATAGGAACCATGGCGCTAATAATATCGGCTGTGTCGCCCTCATTTGCCAAAGAAGATTCTCATGTGGCGTGGACTTTGCTGATGAAATTAAGAAAGCTTAAATTTTAATCAGACTGAATAATTTCCTCACCTCTTTTCAATTATCTCTGCTTACAATAGGCGACTAGATTTTGCCGCCCCCTGGAACGTGCCGCTCCTGCCTATAGCCAGAGCAAATCTCCAAGCCTCTCAAATTGAAACGTGAAACGCTATAAATAAGTGGAGTTTTGGTTGATTTTATAATGTCGACCCCCCCGCACAAACAAAAAGCCCCCCGCAGAACTGCAAAGCCCTGGAAACTTTCTGGCGATGTTTCTGAGCCAGAACAGCCGTTGGATTGCTACGCCACTGTCTGGACATATACTAATATAGGTAAATAGGCATGGACGTCCGCAGGGGGGGCAAAACGGGCATTTGACTCCCCTGGAAATTGGGACTAAGAACCCAATTTTTTTGAAAACCTGTAGTCAGCACTTAATTCAGATTAATTGATTTACTTCTTGCAATGACAGTTTGTTTGCCTATAACAGTGGTGTAGGAGGCACAAGCGCACCCCCAAAAGTTTTGATGTGGTGAAAATCCGGGCAAAATTCCTGAAAATCGGCAAAATCTGCGGAAATCTGGGCAAAATCTGTGAAAACCTTGGCAAAATCCCTGAATATCTGGACAAACTCTCTGAAAATGCGGGCAAAAATGGCGTCCAACGTGCTTCGATTTGAAAAAATTGGCCCCCAACGTGTGCAGAATCACATGGAAACTTTTTTTCATTCCACAAACGGTCTTCATGAGAAAATATTCGCACAAAAAGTGTCCCAAAATTTTTTCGGGCAAGTTTGAGGAAATTCGGGCAAAAATCCTTCGCACCTCCAAAAATTTGCCTGCTCCGACACCTATGGCCGATATGACCTAGTCGAATGGGGTATCTCTATTGCTGTTATGCTGAGGGTCGTCCGTTCGACTCTCTCTTTGGTTGACTCAGGGCGATGCATGATTGTGACTGCAAAACTCATATGTAATCCAACATAAAAACAAATAAATAGTTTGGAAAGTAAATGAAGTTAACTTATGCTCTAACACTGGTTCACAACATCATAACAACAGTGGTCGGCAAGCTTTTCCGAGTCGCGGGCCAAAAACAAACTCTGCAAGGTATGGCGGCCCATACTAAATTTCCACCAACAATTCCGTTCCTTTTACTGTTGTTAAATTTTGGGAATTTATTGCATTTTAATCAGATTAACTCCTGATTTGCATAGTTCATAACGAAAGCCGAAAATGCGACACACAGCATGTTTACAGTTAAGTAGAATTTGCTATTCGTCACCTCAAGGGGATTAGAAAAAAGTGACGAATTAGGCGAAGTGACAAATTACGCAAACAGATGAAAAATCTATCATAGAAGTTCGTATACTTTATCATAGTAACTCGTATACATACATTGTGCGAGTGCTCTTAGTTGCAGTAAAATACAAGTTTATAACGTTATGGTTGAATACAACAATTAATTCCTCTGCTCTATCTGGACTCCTCCATTTAATCAAGCACCTTTTAAATCTTTAATAAACTTTTCCGCGTTCTCTCAATGGGGAGTCGGGCCGCGCTTCGCACCTCGTGTATAAATTCGATAAACAAATTATTGCGAGGTGCAACAATTATCAGAAAGAGATCCTTAATTTGTTTGAATTCCCACACGTGCTAGCTGCTTAGACATCGAAAGCGCAACTGCAAATGATGAATTAGACGAACAAAACGCTTCTCAGGGATAGAAAGAGGTGACGAATTAAGCAAATTGACGAATTAGACCAGGGGTCCTTAACCAGTGGGAAATTTCCCACGAGTGGGAAATTTCATCCATGCAGTGGGAAATTCTTTCTGATTTGGTGCAGTGAGAAATTGTTTTACTCCAATACCTAAGGAAGGAAATCTAAATATTAAGTCACGAACTTATTTTTTAAAGAAACATCTACTTGTCAACTAGTGCATTGTTTTGCAATTATCGCATTTTTGGCGTTCAACAAAATTCAAAAGTCACAATCGAATAACGACCGTTGTTGTTTATAGGTATAGACACGGTTGCTATAGGTAGGTAGTTAGGTTAAGCGTACTGCGTAGCGTAAGTACGAATGATATGTAAAAAGCTGACTTCAGTTTATCAGCAAGGTTGAATTGAAATTATACTTTGCTGAAGATGAAGTGGTGTTATGCTGTGACAAGTTAGATTAATTTTTTTGCGGTGAAACATCACAATCTGCTTCTTAACGAATCATTATTTTTCGAAGACATCTAGTGTAGTGCAAAAATGTCGGTTGCGAAGGCTAATAAGCGAAAATACAAGGAAGACTACATCAGATATGGCGTTGCTTGCCTTTAGAAAGATGGAGAATATATCCCGCAAGGGTGTGTTTTACATGAAAACACCAGCTAACAACTGTTTGAAATCATTCCAACTCAAGTAGCATTTGAACAACGCTCACAAGGAGCAACCTAGCAAAATCGATTGAGCAGGCTACTTTACAGTAAGTCTAGGGAAGGTTGTCTCAAACGTGTCAGACTGGATGCAGGACGTGCGTTTAACCAAGTGAATTTGTCCGTTGAGGCATCCTATGTGGTTGCACATCGCATTGTTAATGTGAAAAAGTCATGAGACTTTGCAGAACTAGTGCAACCATGCCTCCGGAATTGTGCTAAAATAGTTTTGGACGACAGAGCATCCGACACGTTGAAACAAGTTACCCCTTCTAATGACACAATCAAGATTTTTACCAATAATCCTCGCAGCGAGATGTTAGTGAAGTGAAAGCAATCGCAAAAAGCACATTAAAAATTAAAAATGAGCACTTTACTTTTCTGTTTGGTTGATATGATGTAAATGCGTGAAATCCTTGAGTGAAAACCATGAGTAGATCCTTTTAATTGTTATATCCATTATGCGAAACCTATATACCACCAAACTAATAGCTATTATGAGTATTGGCTAAACAGCCTTCCGTAAAACATCGTCACTAAAAATATCAGAAGGGAAATTCGAACTTGGTGATTGGCCTTAGTGGGACACTAGACCGAAAAGGTTAAGAACTGCTGAATTAGACGATGGCGAATTAGACGAACAGAAAGGTATACAAAAGATGGGGATTCTGCCGGGACCGACGAAAAAGTGACGAATTACGCGAATTGACGAATTAAACGATGACGAATTAGACGAGTTCTACTGTACCATGCGGTTTCTCATAAGTAGTTCCCCGTAAGTATTCAATGTAAAAAGTTGCAAAGAGGGCAGATTCACAAAATATAGTACCACTTTAGGTGGGCCATACAGTTACTACAATTTGGTAAAGGGGTTTAGGGCTGGATGATTTTGCTTGGTAGGCCGTAGGTTGCCGACCCCTGCTATAGAGACTTCAAAATATTCACTGTTAGCAGCAATGCAATGAGAAGCTTTGCTAAGCTAGCAATAGCGTGCGAGATAATCAAACCAGAAGACTAACAAGTAGGCCTATGCCACACAAACGGCTCATTAGAAAGAAGTGAGCTATACATAAAAATAATGATAAACTGTACTTAATGTTATTAAGTATATGTGAGGTATAACGGTGATGAGTCAAGAAAAGGGATTGGATGAATGAATGTCCAACCAATTTTGTAAGTTTGATGACATGATAGACAATGGAGCAAATTTGTTTCGCTGGTCAGAGACAAGGCTCAACATTTTAAACAAACAAAATAAAAAATCTTGATTGATCCTTTGAGAAGCTCTTATCAATACAGTAACCTGCAGTCCCAAAACTGAACCAAAAGTTGCGAAGAGGTTTGAGAGAAAATCATCAATCCCAATCCAAATCTGGTGAAGCAAAAATGATGACATCCAAATCCATCAATATATTGGAATGTCACAAGATTTAAATCCAAATCAAAGTACATGTTCATTAGAGATGGCACGGGTCGCTAATGTCCGGTTTACGGGCGGGCCGCTGACGATATTTTTAGCGGTTGGACTTCACCGAGCCGCTACGAGCCGCCCCCTAATGCTGAAAAAAACTTTCAAAATTTTTTGAGTTGAAAGAACCACTCGGTGGCAATAAAAGTGACTGAAACCACTTGGCATTGCTTTGCCGTTGCTGTATTTTAAGGAAAATTTGCTTTTCGCACATGTGAGCACTTCGTCAGGCACGACTGGCAGGCACACTTTAAGAAACTTTTCGTGCATGTGAAAACTTCTTGCATGAGCGTGGCTGTCAGCGGTTTGGTGCTGAGTGGCTTCTTGGTGGGAACTTGTTATGCAACATTTTGATGGCGTGCTATAGGTGTTTGTGATATGTGCACCAAATCACAATCTCTTTATAAGTAAGGTTGCAGGGTTTTACGTTTAGAGTTTTATGTTTAGGGATTTAGGTTTAGGCTAAATGTTGAAGGTTTTATGGTGAGGGTTCAGGTTTAGGCTTGTAGGATAAGAGTTTTAGGTTGCGAGCAGAACGACTTCTGGAAAGTCTTCGATAGGGGAGCTGTACTTTTGTGCGGGAGTCTTGACATTCTAAAATTGACAACAAATCCACTTATTTATACAGTATAGTTTCATATTTCAGCTTGCGGGCGTTTGGAGCTTTTTTGGGGGGCTAAGCCCAAAAAAGCTATCCCATGGTGATGGGACTGGTTGGGGGTTTTATTTTTAAGTTTAGGGATTTAGGTTAAGGTTTTATGGTTAGGGTTTTACTGTAGGTTTAGGGTGTTAAGTTTAGGTTTCGGGCTTTATGTTTGCGGTTTTAGTTTTATGGTCTTAGGTTTAGGGCTTTAGGCTTACACACTTCTCGAAACTTGTAACTTTGTTTATTGTACTTGTCACATGACATGTCCACTTCAACCAATCATGTTCCACAAAAGGCAAAATAGTCTCAGCAGATATGTTGCCTCAGAAGGCAAAATAGCCCTTGGAGATATTTTCCCTCAGGAGACAAAATAGACAAGACTGCCAATTGTTTAGCGGGCCGTGGGTGGGCTGGTGTGGAAAAGAATAAATGCCGTCAGTCCATGGGCGGTTAATGGGCTGAATGCTGCGGATATGGGCGGTCTGGGCCTGAAAAACCTTGGACGGTGCCATCTCTAATGTTCATATCTGGTCATTTTCACGCATTGGGCATGTGAAAGACAAGGGAGTACATTTCTTGTGTTGTGATCAGAAAGCTTGAGCGGCAATGCACATCCCGTTCGTGGCGAATCGCACATTCAACACAACCATGGCTGCGGAGCCGGAGCACCGGAGCTGGTCATTTTCGGTGGAGCCGACGCCGGAGCTGTTTTTAAAGGTTAGCTGGAGCCGGAGCTGTTTTTAAAATTGAGCTGGAGCCACAGCCGGAGCTGGTGGTTAATTTAACAGCTCCGGTTCCGGACCCTTTCTGAGATGCATCATCCACCACTATTTGCTAAGCGCAGTGAAAAACACGGCTCCCTGAACTGGCTCACAGCACTAACTAACATCAATTATGAATTATGACTAAACAATAGCGCTCAGTGATGTAAACAACTATCTAGTCGACACGCTTGCCCGCACTTGGGAATTACACCGAGATTGTTTACACAGGTCAGTAGTAGCTGACTAGCTGTTAGTGAGATTAAGGTTAGTTTCAGTGCTGGGGCATTGTGATTGAGATAACTGAAGTAACAATTCTTTTCACATGGTTTCATGGACCCTACTTTACTTTCCAAGAACACTAAAACTTGTTTTGAAACGATGCAGGCCCACATGCCGTTTATCTCTCACTTTTGAAAAATATATCTCTCACTTTTGAAAATATATCTTATTCGTTTTCACAGAAAAGAAAGCTCTCGTCTAAAATAGCCACAATTAAAGTCATTGCCGAACGTCAATAATAATCTGTAAAAGCAGATCCCTCGTGAGTTTTGCAACCGATATTATTGATATCAGTGTGTGACCACGATTTTGAAAAACAAGAAAAATGGAAAAGTGCATTCTCCTGGTCTGCAGTCTCCACAGTCCAGACATCGGCTACGCAACACTGTTGCAAAACGCCCTAGGCCTCGGCTTTCATGATGATACCATCTCAAATGGCTTTTCAAGTGAAGTTGTTTGAATATTCTGTAACCATCGTAACAAAAAGCTCAAACAACTGAGCCTACCGACCAACTCCAAACTTAACTTTTATTCACTAATTTCTGCAGCGCTGCTATTGTGTCGAGGACGAAGATAAGTAACTGTGTTACTGTCAACTAATTCGATCAAAAGTGCAACGCTTTAGAAGCAGGAACATGACCGAGGACCAAAAATCAGATTATCATTCGCACACTGACAGTCAAGGGCGTACGCAAGGGGAGTTGGGGTCAAAAACCCCACCCTTGAGCTTGATATTGATATATTTCACAAAAACTTTATTACCTGCGCAAAGGAAATTAATTGTTTTCGCATATACATTCGTTTGTCAATTTGTCGACTTAATGCCAATATCACGGAATGAATTTGCATGCAAATTTCAAGGAACATTGTAAATGGGCCAAAAAGTAATAATTGGGTTTCGGTAGGAATTGTAAATGGGCCAATAAGTAATAATTAGGTTTCGGTAGGAATCTGGGTTATCGTCTGCGTACAGAAACAATATCACCACTTTTTGCAGACCTTTCGCCCACCACGCATGTTTAAGATTGTATTACGCGGTAGTTCACTTTATCCGAAACGATTGCATTTATTTATAACATGTTTAGCAAAAAGAATACGATATATAACATGTGAAGCAGAAAGTACTGCATTTATTATGTCTGCTAAGGCTAATCAGCGCAAGTGCTGACCGCATAGGCTACATTACCAATTTCTGTAGCATGATAGAACTGTTGCACCAGCTCAAAAACATCACTCGTTAACATAGAAGCATTCAGGCATTTGATAATGTCTCAGCACGATAAAAGAAAACTAAAAGTTTGCTGGACTTCTATGACTTACAAAAAATCAAAAGATTTCTTCCGTACTCTATGCGCATTCTCAATTCTTGTGTATGTTACAGGCAAGTTTGCCTGTAACAACTTATTACTGTACAGAAAACAAACTTGCTGAAATATCCTCAAGCCTGAGACAGCCAGAACAAATTCAAAAAGATTACAGCCAATCAAAACTGATTATTAAGTCAGCTGACCTGATTGAAAACGGCTATCCTAGGACACTAACCTCAAATCACCCCAGTGACAACGTCATTTAAACGTCTGCAGAAGTCACAAGACAAGCAGCAGAAATCACATGAGGCTGATCACGATTAGGAAACGATGACGGAATGGAAGGGGAAAACCCAAGCCAGAATTCCAGACCAATGGGTCAAACTCTTCGCAAGACTCTTTTCAGAGCAAGACATCGAACAAAAGTACAAAAACAAGACGGGATTGAAGATGGCACAATTCAACTTCAGGTAAGTAGACAGTTGTCAGAAGTGGTCCTAAGATTTTGTTTGAACTTTAACATTTTTTTCTCGTACATGTAAATGATAACCCGCTTACATAGTGAACTCCTAAAGCTACTGTCAAGCCACCTTCATTGACTACTCCCTGCTTACATAGTGAACACCTAAAGTTACTGTCAAGCAACTATTACTCACCACCTTTTGTTAAGATAATGCCCGCTAGACGAATTACAAATAAAAATATTTTTTTACTTTTTTCTGTGGATGTTAACATACTGCTTGCGTTACGAACTCCTAAAGTACTTGCCAAGTAGTGTTCATCTGCCAGAAATGCTGAGACTTCACAACGGAATTTTTTTGAGGTTGCGTACACTTTACTCGCGTGACGAACACCTGAAGCCCAAGCCTTGTAGTGCGCAGATGGGAGGAATTTCTTTTTGGGATGTCTCACAAACTTTATGATTTCGATGTAACTGTGCACGGAATATTAAGATAATTTTGTTTTCTGATGGATCCAACGTGAAAGACTATTGAGAGAATTTGTATGGAACTGGAATAGTGAAGAATAGACAGAAAAAGAAGCTTTTAGTTACTCGAAGTGCAAACTTGACTACTTGACCCTCATGCCGGCACTTTGTTCTATCCACTTTCATTTTATCTTTTTCTATATCTCCTCCTTTTCTTCCTTTCTAGTGAGCTTCAATGGGTCAGTTTTCGTTAATAGGTTTTTTAGTGAGAAGTTATGAGATTTTTAGTCAGAAGTTATGAGATTTTTAGTCAGAAGTTATGCGATTTTGGATACAAAATTTATTGAACAGGGATTGTGCTAGTGCACCAATATTTTTGGTCGTTACGTTATACTTTTACTCGAGCGGAATGTTCCAAGCTTATTATGCGAGTGGTGCTGGGTTCGACTCTCGCCTTTGCAGCTTTGGTGGCAGTGGTTATGCGTCATACTTTTGAATGGGATGGGACCGGTTTAATGCTTTTGTATTCGTGTTTACGCTTTAGGTTTGGGTTCATTAAACTGCAGTAAATGTTTTCTACGTATCAATAAGGACAACTGAAAAATTAGGACTGCTGGAGTGACTGGAAACGCCACTAATTACAAAAACAGGCGGGGCGACAATCCTATATGTTCAACCAGAGATGAATTTTCGCAGCCCTGTTGACCATTTTCACCACGAGCCGCCACTGGTCAGGACGATTCTTGCAATTTTTACTTGTGTTGGGCGGGCTCTTCCTAGAACTGAAACCCTGTATTTTTGGCCGCCACGTTACACTTTACTTGAATAGTGAAGGAATATAAAGCTGTTTCAAGCAGTGTACGTGTCAGTCAGCATCTGTTTCTATGTGAAACAAACCCTGTTTCTATGTGAAACAAACTCTGTTTCTAAGTGAAGCGACACTGTTTCTATGTGAAACAACTCTGTATCCATGTGGACAGCCCTGTATCTATGTGGACAACCTGTATCTATGTGGACAGCCCTGTATCTTTGTGGACAACCCTGTATCTTTGTGGACAGTCTTGTTTCTATGTGGACAGCCCCCTTTTCTTTTTCGATTAGACAGAATCGTTTCTGTGTGGACGGATCTGTTTCTGTGTATACCCGAAGAAGTATCTAGCCCTCACTCAGATTTTTTTCTGAAAAGATAGATTATTTGAGTTCGTGAATCACCCACTTCAGTTGTATTTGTTTAAAGAAAACTTTCTTGTGTTTTTCTGTAATGTAATTTTATCATGCGTTATTGGACCACGACTGTCACTGTCTCTTCACCTTACTGCCTCTTTAAACTACCGTTTATTTATTATTTTTTCAGGAACCTGAATCGCCACCAACAAAACACAAAACTGACTGTAATATAGGGGAAAGAAGCAAACACGAATTCCCACACTAGGACAAATAACAAATAATGCATTTTTAAAGCCAACACCTCCTTTGCAAAATAGCACTCAGAGTCAGCAAGTACATATATCAAAATCTAAAACTTATCTTTCACCTCCTAAAACAACTACATGGAGAGGAAGAACAGTAAAACCCAAATTCTCTCCTGATATGTTCTATAACTAAATATCGCTTTAAATTTTTGTCATTAAATCATACTTTTTATATGTTTTCACCGTATAAAAATTTAGATATGTTTTAAATCTTTCAGAAACAAAATAGAGTAAATGCAATTCAAGATGACTAAATTAATATTACTGGTCACATTTCTGGTGACATTACTAGCCATTACACAAGCACAACAGGTGCACAATCCTATCATATTTGAAGTATTTGCAAGGATTTACAATGTCTCTTACACAGCACTTACCAGATTGGAAAGATAGACAGCCGAAAAACAGGAATATTTATTGAGTGTTACACTTGGTTTCACTTTATTTGAATGCATTTTATTGATAAATAATTTAATATTTCATGTAGTCTCTGTAGCTGTATTAAAACATAGTCGCATTTTGCCTTCTAAATTGAAGCATAGACTAAAATTGTTCAAGAAAATTGATATTTACCAACTACAGACACAAGATAACTATGCTTCACTTGCCACATGACCAACGTTTAAAATTGTGTACGTCAAAAATCTCACGATACCACTTACATACAGCATGCATCACTGCTGAAACTGCAATATACTTAAGATTGAAACACCCACACACCCCCAACTGAATGACGCAAGTACATTCGATTTAACGGATGAACAGCATAGATTACGCACTTTTAATGCAAATTGGAATTAGGCTTCATACGATCCAAAGGATCTAGTGAATGAAGGATTTTTTTCTCTCTCTACCACCTACAATAATATTCAATGTTTCTCAGATGGTATCATCCTAACTACATTTCCGTCAAACTCTTTCAGCTTCATCATTTATTTATTTGCATCTCCCAACTGCAAACACCTTATTCAATCTGACGAGACAAATAAAACCGATGGTACCTATCGCCTTACACAATTACGCAAAATTGGGAACTCAAATGACTTCCAAGACAACATGCCTGCAGCACATATGAAACACCTTATCAAAGTAACTGGATCCACTAGCATGATGAATCTATATGAAATCTACTATAAGCGCTTCTCATGTTATGGAATACACAACAAATGACAACTTACTGACAATACATGCAAAATACCTGCACAGTATTTTCTATGTTGCCCACACGTCACAAATCGGAAAACTAAATTTTTCGGTTAACAACACTTTACAATAGAACACCGACAAATCGCCTCGATACACTACGTACCACCGATTTTTACAACTACAAACACGATGTTTCAGCACTGACCTCCTTCGTTTAGAGCTGAGACAACTCATTGACCCTGGAAACACTCTCACCCTCTGACAATACCTTAATTTGACAAGTGAAATATTCAGCAAAAATGTTCAATACTTATCAAAAACACCTCTCGAAGATCTGCAACAATACACTGATAATCAAATTGCTAACCTGCAACAACGCATACGATATATAATTTGCACCGACCAAGAACGAAACACACTGTTACTCATATGCAAACATCTTTTAGCTTGTAGAGAATGTCTGCTACGATGTCGTAATAGATTTCCACTTTGTCGGACAGTCACCACGCAAATGATTTCTGTTTTATGTTAAGTAACAGCTTTTTCTCTTAAAAAACTATAATAATGAACGGATTAGAACTGACAGAAAATTCGGCATCTTACATGTCGAAAGTTGATGACTCAATTCTCATCACCTCTCCCATATTCACTCCACGCTATAGCAAGGGTCAAATTGGCTTACAATCAAGAGGTTTACTCAAACCAGACACCAGACCGAGCATCCGATTCACACCAGGACCTAACATTCTAGCGACAAAATTAGATTGGACTTTCAATGGAGCTATTCTCTATTTTCAAGTCATGAAGGACAAACTCATCCATGTCGGACAACGAATTGGAACAATTCACTGGCAACCATTTGAACAACCTGGAAAAATGCAACCTTCCAGCCATTCTATTAAGTTTCATACATAAGTTACATTCCTCATACCCTCGTGTCATAAGCAAGCAGTTTTATTTATAACATATTAAGCCAATATTAACCAGATACTTTAATGTCGCACCTTTTTTTCTTTCTCCGCCTATCACAGCTATTATAGAAACTAAATCATGGCTGAACATATTCCAGACTTAGAACTTTTACAATTAAATGATAATGTTTTCGAAGATAATACTGGTAACAAAACCACGCCTACCTCACGATCAGTCCGATGGACGGACACACAGAATGATCACCACGACTTAGCAGATGGGATGCCAGATACACAATACACACCAGAGCTGCAAGAAAGAAAAACTCAGAGAACCAGAGGCAAATCACGTAATACAAGACACACCTTGCGAAATTTCGATCGCAAGCTTGACAAAATCCATCGAAACTTGGCTCAAGTCAGCCGGTCACAATAGAGGAATGAGTCTCAACAAAGACCCAGACCTCTAATAGGGCGATATCCCCCATATAAGAATGCACTCACTAACGAGCTGACACCTGCCGCAGCACGCGTTGTCTTTCGCATTTTTAATCCGAATTGCATACAATGGCTTTACGGGATCACAAGCTCATCATTAAAACACCACGACGATATGTAGCCAAACCGCTCTGGCGCGACTCGCGTGGCCACGTCACGCCGATGCTGGCTCGTGCCCAAGACTCAGTGTTGTTCCGGATCCGGATTTTTGGATTCCGATCCGGAAGATTTATGAGATTTTTTTGGATCCGGAGCCTGATTGGATATTATTTTTGCTCAAGCCGGATCCGGATTATCCAAAACGGTTTGAACACTTTTTAATTTTTTTGTGTTTTGTTTTTTTTTCTGCGAAAATTTTATTGATAACTTGAGAGTTCTGATGCTGGAT
>Ga0210059_1010172_pt1 | contig 14565 bp, 6 predicted proteins | sample Ectturendosymbi2_FD_188042 | JGI IMG/M metagenome (GOLD analysis project Ga0210059, IMG submission 188042) | Ecteinascidia turbinata endosymbiont from Florida, USA - Sample 2 (SPAdes) (version 2) | ecosystem: Host-associated > Tunicates > Ascidians > Unclassified | place: Key West, Florida...
TACCATATCTTTGCAATATTCAAAGTCTCTAGACCTGTAGCCTTTGAGACCGAGACGAGATCTGAAACCTTCGAGATCGAGACTCGCAAAAATGGGTCGCGAGACCGAAACCAAGTCTCGAGACTCCATCACTGATGATTATTCATATATGCAGTTTGATTTTACAGCAATCATACCCTGCATCCAACTACTCTCCGATGAGAAATAACAAAAATTTCGCATTTATCGAGTTGAAAGTTGAACAAAATTGACATTTGAAATTTTTTTATTACTGGTGTTTTTCAATGTGTTTGATTGTACTTTTCTTTCATTTTTATCTTTCTGTCATGAAATTAACAGTGGCGCTATCTATTCGATTATTATGTCATTAATGATGCCTGATTAGTTAGATGTTTACGTGCATTCCAAGTTTTCTGAGTGATTTTTTTTGACATTTCCCCAGTTAAACTTGCTGCTTGTTTGAAGCCACCAAACAGAGCTAATTATCGTACAATAAAGGCTTATTGAAAAGACGCAACAACGCCACTAGGATTATACTTCAACCCACAACGTGCGATCTGAGTCATCGCAAAAAGGACGTTTGAACCTTTTCAGCCGCCCTGCTGAAATTGTGTAATAGGGGAGGAATGAAAAGTACCAAAATGAGCCAAGGGAGGAATTCATCACAAAAGGTTGGGAACCACTGGCTTATAGGCTTGCCAGATTTCTCATGCTTCAAATTCTTCATATTTCAATGTTTCAAACCAGTCACATCTTGTGTTGTCCAAGAATGAGATCCACCAACTACTGCCTCACATCTTCAAACGCCAACCCTAGAAAGCTCATCAGCTTAGCCTACAGTTACAAGCTGCACTGGTGAAGAGAAGCGAAGGGCTGTATTTTCGCAGCCCGAGACAGATTTGAATCCAATGCCGCCAATATCGCCAAAGTACTAGTAAAAGCATTGTTAAACTTAATTATAAAATTCAATATCCAAGAAATTCAGGTAGTAAAAAACAGTCAAGGTCATATTTCCTCCGTTTTTTCTTTAAAAATTCATCGTCAAAATATCAGAAATGCTTTGCGATAGGCGGATATGCTACCATGTTTTTTTTGCAGCCAATTGTTTGGTTTCTTTCCTTTAGGGCTGTGCGGATGACAGCCCCGAAATCACCAAATTCATCGGCAAGTGTACTGAAAACGTCATCACATAAGTGGTGTCGTTGGCAAGCGGCGAAACATTGGTTTTGTTGAATTCCTAAGAAACGTTGAGCCGAATTGGTGTCGGAAGTAGCGAAAATGATTGTGTTGTGAAATTTTTGTAACTAAATCCAAACTTAACGCGAGTTTGGCCGTTTGGCGGAATCTTTTGCATTACATTTTTCAGGGAGGGCTGCAGCCCGGAAGCCCCTCTAGACGAGCCGCCCCTGATTGTTACGTGTGCCGTGCAGCCTGCAGGGGCATAACGAGGTTAGATGGGGCTCGGGGCAAGCCCCGAGTGTGCGCAAGTTTCCTCAACATGCTCTCAAAAAATCTAGCATGGAAAAAGCATCTAAAGGTTAAATCTGCACATCCACATTCTGCTTTATCCAAATAGTGCCTAATGGCCGTTGCGATCTGGGTTCGTTGAACAATGTTGTAGCTGTGTTTAGTGGAAGAGTTGCAATTGTACTAAATTTTTGTAAAAAATTTTTGTAATCTTCAATTTTAGCAATTTTGAGTTTTGATCTTGGCAACAGTGCGTAATTTTTTCTTTTTGTTTCATATGTCGACTTTTGCGCAGGACTGAAGATGTGTAACACACGAAACTAGTTTCCTTACGCAATAAATTGCGATAGATTCGCTTGGTGTGGGTCACTGATGTGGCTTTACAAACATTGATGTCTGCTTTATCCAGTGTTTGATATGCGAAAACTTTAACAGCTGTATTCTCGAAACTGGCAATTTGAGACTTAGGCACTTTTCGTTGGAAGGTCTTCAATTCGTGTTTTCAGATTTCTATGTTGCGGCTCTTTGTCACTTGGGTTTTACAATATGCAGCTCATACATAGAGCAGGTTTGGCCACCCTTGCTATTAGACATTTTAGCATTCATTCATTCCTTTTATTTGGGAAACAGACACATACAAAAAAGATTCATAAAAATAAAGAAGATAATATAAAGAAAATGCATGGAATAGCAACACAATCAAAAATAATATTTTCAACTTCCCAGGGTTCCTATAATCAGATTTTCATTATTCATTCATTGATTCGGGAAACAAACATGCGCACACTGAAAAACAGCCACAAAAATAAACAAGATAAACAAACAAAAGCCAAGATCAATTAGCTTGTTGTTAGCCTAGTTACATATTGTAGAATTTATATTGCCCTTGTTCACTAGGCTATTTTGAAATTGGTATTATTTGTGCAATAATTATACAAATGTTGCAGATATATTTTAATAATAGTAAGCATACAATAAAATTTATTTTCCATCGGACTCATCGTCCATATCATAAGGCTACTTGAATAACACAAAAGTGGTTATTAGTAGTGCAGTACAGAGCATCAACAAGTCTTAGATGATAACCACAGACAGCTAAAGGGGATGCCAAACACTGAAACAATGCACCACCTGTAACTGCATTCACTCATCAAATAGTGGAAAGAAAACTGAAGGCATTTTTGCAATCAGGTTGTAAAGTAAATGTCTAAAATTGTTGGATGGGGAAGCTCACAGAAGTATATAAATTGTTTTGATCAAGGTTTCAAATGTTTGCAAGTCATTTTTTACATGAAACAAAAATGATAAGCCAAAACCACACTTTTTCATTATCAACACAAAATTCCCAATTTACTTGAGCATGTCATTTGTGTGTGATGCATATATGCATAAAATATTGTGAACCTTGTGTTTGGATTGTTCGATTATTGTTATCATCCATAATAAGAGCTGTATGCGTTTTTCAAATCAGTTGGGAAATGGACAGAAAGTGCTTGGTTTACATGCATGGCCCACATCACAGGGACTCAAGTACAAACTACTTGGGCACAATGCATCATGGGGTGGGTGTTGGTTGCTACACACATTTAATACTTCAGGGAAAAACACCTAAGCAAAATATCAACACTATCTAATGCGTTTGAAAATCATTACGCAGAACCGCTATCATGTAGAACTGATATATGGTGGTAAAAAATGGAGATTTGTGAAAAGCATCAGACAGATGACATGAGCAGTTAAAAAAGTTGGGTAAAGATGCTCATTGTTGGACAAAGGCATATGGGTTGTTGCTAATCAAGGCTGTAAATGTCATGATGAAATGACAAGTAACTTAATGCGTGTGAACACATAAATTCTTGGGATGTAATGCAAAATTAACTAGGTTTATTGGTGGCAATGCACAGATATTTCATACTATACTCAGACTGTGCACTTGCTCCATACATGACAGATATGTATTAACATGCAGAACAGGTATAGAGTGATTTTCGCTATAGCAGGTAACTGAGAAAAGGTACCTTTGAGTCAGTTCGCCCATTGCCATCCATTAATGAGGCAAATTCATGAATTCATGAATTTAGTAATTCATAAAATATTCGAACTATTTGGTAAATGTACACTTTTACCATTCAGGCAACAACTTTTGCAGTTGTGCAAGCTGTTTATACTTTTCAGAGAGAAAACTGCACCATATGCTTTGTCACAATTAAGAAAGGTTTAATGTTCAATAAGAATGTGCTCTTTGTCATGTATTTTGGTTTTGTTTGTTGTTCTTCCTTGTATGCATCTACTTTTTACAGACATAACTGCAGTGCATACTTTTTTCTACTTCATCAATTATTTTTTAGTACTTGCTGTATGTAATCTTTTTTTACCACAACAAATTTTCTCAATGAGACTAGAGTCACTCTCTTGTGTACATAAGCCTGCTTTTTCATCTGCAATTTTCCCTCACTTTGTTCTGTATTTATTTGCATGTCTTTTTATATGTTCCTATTTTTTTCAACTTTTATTTTCTAACACTTGTGAAAATGTTTCAAATAGGGTTGGTTGACCACATGATTTCCATGATCTTTTCACCAATCCTATGTGATGCAGTGACAATGTTTGTTTACACTGATCAGTTCTTTTGTTGTTGTGCTTTCACATATTCTAATTTCCATGGAAAATATGTTACTTTTTGCATGGTGGCTGTTATTGCATTGTATCTGCTATCATCTGAGTCATATGAAACAATAAATTTCACTCTCTCCAGCACAATCACAAAATGCATTCAGATGTTGAAGACCACTAATACTGGAACCAAATGCACATATATCATCTGCAAACAGTTGGTGATTCACAACTGTTATTCACTGTGTATCCTTCTTTGGCTGTGTGTAGCAGATTTGGACTGTAAATTCATCAAGATATGCAGCAAATAAAATTCACTGTATTGTGAAATTTTTGTTTGGTGAATGTATTTCTGAACCAGAAACATAGTCATATACAATGTTGCCACTGGGGTCAATCATGTTAACATCAGATTGTTGCCTTTTCCAACATCAGATAACATCAAATTTTTACATTGCAGTTTAATATAAGCTAAATCCTTCTATTACCAATACCCAACAAAGTGCGGTAACTCTCGTTGAATCCAAAACAGAGAAGTATCGTCATTAAACGGAAAAGTCAGTTATTTACATGTAATGTTATTCCCAACGCTATGAAAAGAGCTACAGTTTGGAACGATTACAAACATACATTGAGGGTGAGAAATTGATGAAAAAAACTCAAAAATCATGAATCTAACTTATTTTCATCCGAAAAGTATACAAAATTTGGGAAAAAACAAATAGCTCAGTAAACATCACATTTGTTGCCAAAACATCAGACATCAGAAATTTCTCTCAAAACATCAGATCTGATGTTAAAACATCAGAAGTGGCAACACTGGTCATATACTCTGAAAAATTTGGAAGTTTTGTAGGCTGTATGAAAAAAACACCTTGGATGCTTTCATTATAATTGACATGGTGTTTTCCTGTTGTGATTTGGCATGGCAGTGCTATCCAATACCTGATTCTGGCTTTCATTCACACTACGTATTTCTTAAATGTTTCTGTTTAAAGGAACTTGCAGATAACATTTTAGATGTAGTTTTGTATTCGAAAGCGCCATCTTCTTGGTACAGGACTAAGCAGTGCAATTTAATGTTTGAATCATATTAGTGAAATACAAACCCATTTTTAGAAAAAGCATTGGGATGCACTGATACAAATTCCTGACCTCAATCATTACAAGCTGTTCTATTTCTTATATGTTATAACAATGGAAACATGGTTTTGTAAGTTATTAAAGCATGTGTAAAAGTAAAAACATTTGAAATCCTGAGCAAAATAATGAACATGCCTCTATGCGCTGCTGAAGACCTCCATCAGATCAATTTTTACTTTTTTTCTGCTAGCCGTTTATCTGGAAATCTGATGTTAGAATGTCTTCATTTATCTTCCATTGCTGGATCCCTGTATGACTGAGTGAATGCAGTTATAGTTGGGGTGCTGTTAAAGTATATTGCTTCTCTCAGTGTTGATTGTGCTAACATCTATTCTAATGCGCCATGACTAACCATTTGTGTGCTCTTGTTTTATTCGTGTACCTCTGTGATATGGACCATGAGTCTGTGGTAAACCCACAAATAAGCAAAAGATTTTGGTGAAATGCTAGTGCATCAGCTAATGTTCACTTTAAAAAATGTAAGCATGTTTTTAAATAGTTGTTGTTACTAATTATCTCAAACTACATCACTAAAAATGAGAAAAGCTCATACACAACAGAATATGTTGTTAGACATGTGGTGTGAACGACATTTGTTGATCAATTTTGCATAGTTTGTCATAATTCAACAATCTGCAAACCATTTTGTTTTAGGAAGACTTAGCCACTGCACATAAATAGGATCCATGTACTTTTTATTGCAAAAAACTTGTTTCACAACAACAAATTTAGTTTATTAATTTTGCCTGACGTAATATCATGTGAAGTGGTTTATGATCAAATAATAAAATATCAACTGAAAGCATGTGAGGTCGCATGTGTTATATCTGCCAATAATCCCTTTGTTGTTTGAATACACTTCATTGTAATATGTGAGGCAAAGCTATTTTATTAAGACCGATCAACAAAAATTTATAATCTTTGTTGATGTTTATGTAAAAATGAACAGCAGTATAAGTTTCTTATCATAAATGATAACGATGTAAAAATTTAACTTTGCTGGATTTTAATTTGTTACTTGTGTGTAACACCATTGGTAAAATCGAGTGATGTAGTCGAGGCGGTAACCTCCGAGACCGAGACCTGGCTCAAATTTCGAGACCGAGACCTGGAAGTTCGAGACTCGAGACCTCACATTTCTCTGATGGTAATTAAAGCTAACTCCCTGAATAATGCTGCAACAAAATATCTGGCGTATTGACAAATATCAAGACAATAAAAATCATCCGAAATTTGTGCAAATGACCAAATACTGCAAACGTTCATTTTCACTTTCCTCTTAGGAATTTACAACCTCAAACCTGTGGCCTTATTTACAAATTCCATGAAGAAACGCGAGGACATTGAAAATGTTGGTAGCATTTAGAGGGTCTACGCATTTTTCACTCGAAAAATGTCGGTGAACCAATTGAATATTCGAGATGTTTGCCGTTGCCATGCTTCAATAAATTTGTTTAGACTCAGAAAAATTTTAATTGTTTTGTTCGTTACAAAACAATACCAACCCTTCTGTGCAAGGACAGGAGGTGATGCCTTGACGAAGCCCCGTGTTCTGGTCTCCTACCTAGTATTGAAGTAGGCCTATGTTATTTGAGAAAGTGGAGAAGAGGCGAATCATTACTCTTTATTTTAAAACAAGCACAGTCGATGTAGGCGAGTCAAAACAGCACAGTAAAGTGGTAACTCTGCAGGAAAGGTTGCCTTCCATCATTCAATTTTTGCCAAGATATTTCGTCGTTTATATCATTTGCCAATGAAGTAACACATTTTTAATTATAAATCTTTGGAGAGTTATTAATCAATTACTTGTCGTGTGAGGAGAAAAGTAATCAGGAAAGGTGTAGGTAACGTTACAAAAAATGGCAAAGCTTTGTTAGCCAAAATACACGAAATATGTGGCGAAGAAATTTGAGTGGCAGTGCTGATGCCCAGTGTTAAAATAAAAAGAATGTAGTGAAACAGGTAAGTGGTAGGCCTATATAGTAAAAAACTTTAAGAGGTGATAAATTTAGAGATTTAAAATACGAAAGCATACTTTGAATTTCAAAAAGCAACATTGTAACTAATTTTTCATCCATCCAAGCTTGGTCACTCTGTCCAAAACAAGTTTTAAAATTGTTGCTCGTGATTCTGTTAACGCAAAGAAAAAATACTTAGGCCTATTAGAGTAATAGGCTGTTTTGACACAACTTAGGTTTACACTTTGAACCAACGCGGTAATATCCCACCTCGTGCTCTACTGCAGTGGCGTAGCGATCTAACTGTCGCCCGGGCCCAACCACAAAAATGCTTCCTCTTTCCACTCCTCACCTTTGCTTACAACAACATAAAATGAGAGAAAATCCTGTGTCGTGCTTATTATAACAAGAAGGAATAATAAAGTATCTTAAACGTCACAATCAAATGCTCACAAAATGAAAGGGGTCTTGTTTTTAATTCTTGATTATGGATCTTGCTTTCTTTGCTTGTTAGCCACCCTTCTCGTCATTACTTTTCCTATTTTTTCTGCCTTCTTTGCATATGCATGTATCTTTGGCTAAATAAATAGCATAGCTGGCACATGCTAGGCTGTGGTTCAGTGGGAAAGTTTTATTTTTTGTCATTACTTGTGAATCAGTTGGCACCGTGGATTCGATGTGTTTTCCACGACAACAACTAAGTGCTGCACAGGGCTAATGAAGCCCTGAAGCAACTTGGGTTTGCTTTTTTGTCTTACTTAGAGCAAGGTGCTCGTAGTTGGTCTGTTTTTCTACAACTGCGGCAGATCTTTTGCAGGTAACCATTGCCATGCTATTGAAGATTTTTTCTTTCTTTGACAGAGAGAAAGTAGGAGATGTTTTCGACAAGCATTGTTGGGATGCAGCAGAATGAGCGAAGATCGAAATGTAGTTGACTAGCAGTGCAATGGTGTAGCGTCTTCCCGCTGATTTTATGGCTACATGTATAATTCCTAGCTTTGCTGTTTTTTATTGTCGAGTTTTTATATTTTCAAGTTTTTCATAATTTCCATATTTTTATGTTAAACTGATATTCACAACTGTTCCAAATTTCCGTTTTTGCTGCCACACTTGGAGTTTTCGCAACACCGTATGTCGGTTTACAAAACCCAGAAAGACCGTAAAACCTATAACAGCACGTCAAAGTAACTGATCAGCCATGACGCATTATTTGCTCTCTGTATAAAATTCTTATGAGCAAAACTTTTCCTCAAGAGAGTTCCGAGGCATTTTTGAACTTAAAAAGTCTAAAAAGTCTTGAAAAGCACTTCGAAAAAAAGACGTGATTTTATTTGGCTTCTCAAAAAAGAAACTTTTTGGCACTCTACCACCTCTTTTCAATAAGCCTATGGGATTCATAACAAAACTCTTGGACAAACAGTTCAAAGATAGTCCTTAGCAGTGTACTCCCAACCTCTCGTTGCAGAGATTACGCGCTGCGGCTTCATTGGTACATGCACATTTTTACTGAATTCAGTATCAATTTTAAACGGGGTAGAGGGCAAATTGTTTTCTCCAACTCGCAAACAACAAAGAAAGCTTAGCCACCGACCTCTTTGAACGGCTAAATTTTGAACAATCAATTTTTGAAAACGTTTTTTTAAGAAATTCGTTGCAAAACTTCATAAAAAATAACCTATGCAAAGTCTCGAGACGAAGAGCTCGAGACCGAGAAGTAATCCTTCGAGACCAGACCTGAGACTATCGAGACTGAGACCGAGACTCCAAAAAACGGGTCTCGAGACACGTCTCGAGACCCAGACCATGTCTCGACACTCCATCACTGGTAAAATCTCTCTATTCATTTGGCAGTGTGGTTTCCAATGCATAAATCATTGATGGACTAGGCTGCCTCATCCCACCATTTTTAAATGTTGCCTTTAGCAAAATTGTGTTTTTAACTTGTAACTTGGAAGAAACTTGAAACACTGGAAGGAATTGTGCATCAGAACAACTTTTTTAAGCATTTTTCTTCATTCTTGTTGCAAGTTCAAGTTGCTTTCCACAGCAGGTTATTCCTTTTTCAGCAAGATCACAAGAATCACTTTGCTTTTGTGATCAACTTGCAATATTGCAAAATTTAATGACAATGTAAGAGGAAAGATTAATGATTCCAGCCAGCAGCCTGGTTGTGATGTGAAAACGCGACGTGGTTACTATGGTGGCGTTCTTATTTCGCATCATTGCATTCAGTGCGCATTGGGGAAACCCCTTCTGTTCTGACAGCTGCGGATGCGTGTGGTTTGAAGCCTCTGATACTGACGGTTCAGTCCTGAGACGGAACGTCGACGTGTACCATCTTCGTGATCATGCGGACCATGTGTCTATCAGGCAGTAATTGCAGCAGCTTGCAGGTGACACCGCGGTGCCACACAGTGTCGCAGGCTGCTGTGAGGTCGACAATCGCATCTCCGGCCTTCTTTTTAGCCGAAAAGCTGTCCTCGATGTCCTGTTTCATCAGGGTGACCTGGTCTACGGGCGAACTCCCGTGTCGAAAGCCCGCCTGCTTCTGTGGGAGCAATGGGTCGATGATTGGATCGACACGAGCGTAGATGAGTCTCTCGAGGATTTTAAAGGGGTCACACAGCAGATATATTGGACGGTAACTCTGGGTCCCCCAGTGGCATTTCTGGTTGAGAGATCGCAACTATTAGCGCTCTTCTCGAGATCTTTGGAATTTGGAGTTGACGCATGCAGGAAGTGAGGAAGTCGCAAAATCAAGATTTGAGAGCCGACACGGCGTAGAGTGTAAAGTCTGAGAAGATCCTACGATCCTAGAGATTTTCCTGACTTCAGGCATCCGAGGGCAGCAGCAAGCTCCTCCGGCCTAGAGGTTTCAGAGATACTGGGACCCTCAGGTGTTGGAATCTTCCATGGATCGGACAGTTCCTTGTTGACGAATCTGGCGGACTCGCGATCCCCGGTCCTGTGTGCCCTCTCTTCATAAGTTGCGATGCGATAGAGTTTGCCGAGATGGGACACTGGCGAGTGGAACGTCCAGACCTGCCAGTAAGTTTATTGATGGTTCTCCACGCCCAGTGGCGTAAGTGAAGGGGGGCAAGGGGTGCGCGCCGTTCTCCCTGGCAGGCTAAATGTAAAAAATGAGCCCCCCTGAATTAGCTTATATTGCGGTATTTAGTATTCTTTTGATTTCAATAGATTTTTGTTTTTAGCGTTTTTCAAAAATTTCTCGGAGTGTTTTCCGGTGATTTGTTGGTACAGACGAATCCTGTTAATCGCATAACCAATTCGTCAAGCATTTTTGCGTGCATTTAACAGGAATATGCAATAATTCGCACCAGAAAAATATCCGCAAGTTCACTGCCTAACGACACAGGGGACCCAAAAGTCAGTTCCGTCGCCACAGAAGTCTTTTGTGAGCATCGGCCCCAAACAATGTTTCATCCCCTGAAATGTGAGACACTAGAAATCAGTTTAGTTTTTATCAATCAGTATTGTGTTCTGTCTGTAGACATAGCGGCATCAATCAGTATTCTGTTTTGTTTGTAGACATAGCGGCACCTGCCGCTTTTACCTAGAATAACATCGCCTGATCATGTTTGGTTCGTTTGTGAGGTAATAACGCAATTGAGGCTTGAGCGCAAAGCGTCACCATTCATTGCTTGGAGTATTGAACGTGAAGCTAGCCTTTATGCAGTGGCGTAGCAAGGGGGGCAGCGGGCACCGGGCGGCACTTTCAAGGGGCGGCACTCGCTGACCAAAAATTAAGTTTTGAAAGTAGTTTTAAAAGTTCTAGTTTTTCTATATTGATTTTAATACATTTTCTACTGCTTCTCAATTTTCATGTTTAGAAGCTCTAGACTGGTAGGCTAGCCTAAAAGAACACGACATGTGGCTTTGGAGTGAGTGTATTGATAAAATGTTTGAGGGGCGAAGAGTTTCCTGGGAGGGGCCCAAATTTTTTAAACTATGTCCAATCATTTTAAACTACATCCAAAACATTTTTCCAAGGGAGGCGAAAATTTTCCTGCGCCCCTATTTGCGGGCATGCTTACTTGTGGGTTAATTGTGCCCCAGTCCCTACACGTTCCTCGACAGACAAAACCATTTAAGCCATCGCAGCCAAAAATCCTTTGCACAAAGGAAAGAGATGACATTCGACCGCAGCCTAAAAACGTTAGGACTCCAGTTGTTTTCGGTTTATATTGCTCCTCCTCTCAAAATCTGATAAAAAATTTGTGCATGAAATCACGGTAAATAGTCAAGGCTAGCTTAATACTTTTTCTCGTATCGTTGGTTTCTCAGTAACGCCTCAACTGCATATAGCATTCTCCTAACACCTAGGCATTGGCGACGAAGATTCGCTGGGGCGGCGATAGCCCAGTGCAGTGGCGTAGCGAGGCTAAGTGCCGCCCGGGGTCGACCATAAAAGTGCCGCCCTTTTCCAACCCTCAAATTTGCTTACAAAAATTTTAAATGAAAGTTCATGGTTCGTGCTTATTCAAAGATATAAGGATTAATAAAGCACCTTCAAAATTGCAAACAAGCACTAACAAACTGAAATCTGTCTTGTTTTTGGTTGTCGATTATGATTCTTGCTTTTTCTGCATGTCGCAACCTTTCTCATCATCAATTTTTCTAGTTTTTGCTTTCTTTGCATAGGCATATACAAACCCCACATGTTTCGTCAAACTTCCCTCCCTATTGGTTTTTAAATCTCCAGTGAGGTCACCGCATGATATTTTGATAGTTTATTCAGGGGATCAAACGAAAAAATTAAAGGATGTGATGGCGGCATACCTACTTTCCAAATGTAAACATTTATGTATGTTAAAATTTCATGTAGTATGCCCGTCTTTAACTAAAATAGTATATATACTGCCTATAGCCAGTGACGGATTTACCCATTGGCCATAGCCTAGGGCCCCGCGCCTCAGGAGGCTCCGAGCAACTCCTTCCTATGACGACTCATTATTAACTTAAAACTTGCGAAACTGTGCAGAGACATAACTTTACAAATTACTTTGAAACGAGCGAAAATGCAAACGTCTAGACTCTAGACTCTTATCTGCACGGTAACAATCAGCGGCGTATCTCGGATATGGCAGGCATGGCTCGTGCCATGGGCGCCACTTTGATTGGGCGCAGTAATTGCTTGGCAAAAAAATTTCTGACTTGAGCTTCTTGAGCCTGCATTTTGCGCCCTATACACCCATTAACTGCAGTGCTGCATCAATACAGCGCCCTTATCTTATGCAGGGCGAGCTGCGCCGGCAGCATCAAGCATTATGACAAAACTGTCAGACGTTGTGACAGAACAAGAACGCTCGTTTGCCGTCTGTCTACAAGACCTCATCCTTTCTCACGTTGCAGCTAAGACGGTCCGTGCTGTTGCGATTTAAGGCAAGGGGATTTTGATCAGAAGCTGGTTGACACCAGTTTAAGTCCGTGTCTGTTAGAATCTGACTGTTACACCCAATGGCGGGTCCAGGGGGGAGTTTGGGGCAACTTTACCCCAAACGTCTGTGACGCCCCGTTGAATGGCGCCGCTTTGATATAAATGCGCCCCGTTTTTGTGCCTATCAAAGTATAAACTGAGATTTAAAAAATACTCAACCTAAACAATGTTTGAAGAAAACGTTGCCGAAAAGGGGGTAGGGGGGGCCACTAGCCTGTGGGGGCCACTCAGTGACAGATTTACGCATAGGCCATGGCCTAGTGCCCCGCGCATTTGGGGGCCCCGCGCAACTCTTTCCTATATGACGACTCAATATTAAATATTAAAAATTTGCGAAACTGCGCAGAGGCATAACTTCACAATTTACCTTGAAACGAGCGGAAATGCAAATGTCTACTCTAGGGTCTCATCAGTACAGTAACAACACGACAATATTGTGAACCTGGGTGTGAGAAAGATGCAGACCGTCTTTATGAAAGTGGTTACGAAAAAGAATGAAAAAGAAAAAAAAACGGTACTTATTGATGTTAAAATTTCCACTGACAAAAAGTTCGCAACAACGCAAGACCGCCAGAGACGGCAAAACTCTGATGAGAAGCAATATTGTCAGTATTGGATCTTACCTTTGGTTGTTTTTACTAGGTGTGGCGCTAACAGATTGCTTGTTGAAACTCTATATGTTAGTTAAATCAGCTTGAACAGTTTCTCGTGAGCTTTACTTGGAAAAAGGTGTGTGCATTGAGCTTACTTCATATGGTTAGCTGAGGGTGTAGCGACAATACTTTGCTGCTGTGCAAAACTTGTCTTCATGCTGTTAAACATTGGCCTGTGACATAGAGCAGGGCTTCTCAAACTATGAGTCGCGGCCTCAAATGGGCTCGCGTAATGTAATTGTGGAGTCGCCAAACCAATTGGCTTGACAAATCAGATATAACAATTTTTGTAAAATTTACATGAAAATTGAAAGTAGGCCTGCAGTGAATCTATTTCTACTGCATTTTTATTTTAGGGGAATATCGTAGTTCATGCTGTCAGTTGCTCACTGTGATGTCTGCCTGAGCTATCAAATGATAAAAAAACAGGCACAACAAGTTATGCGTTGTTACACCATGATTGTTTTAACGTACTGGTCCATACTGACCTTATTGCATTCATTCCGGCACGAAGGCATGCTTCTGTTTAGACTCTTGATCTACTCTAGGGACTATGCTCACTGCTTTGAGAGCACACCGAGTAGTTTCAAACTAAAGTTAAAAACTTCATACACAGTTTCAGAAGTACTTTTGACTGTGATTCAGGAGAAGATAGATCCACAAACCATACACAATTGAAACGTTAGGATGGCACATACCTGCCATGCTCAGCATGCGTTTGCGGAGTTATTAAACGATAAACGATTGCAACTGGAATTTTCAAAACAGAGTTTAGCCTATGTCATTTTTGGATAAGAACAAAAAATTAATGTTCAGTCATTTCTGATCTAGCCATTCATGAACTCTTAGACTTTTGTACAAGATATTTGTGTGAAGCGGTATTCACAAAATTGATAATCATGAAGTCCAAAAACTGACCCTTTTTGAAAAATGTTAACAATGTCCTTCGTCCTGTGTTGCCTTGTATCAATCTACGAATGATTGATCTGTGTAAAAATTATCAAGTACATCCATCCGATTAGTTGTGCTCGATTTCTTCTTCTTTCGTTTGAGCGAGTTCTTTTATCCACTGCTAGCCCGCCTAGATATCGGGGCAGGTGTTGAGTAGCCATTCGGTTGTCTCATCGTCCAGAACCGTCAGGCCGTGTAGTCCGTGGGGGGTTCGATGGATTGGACAGTGGAGGACGACATGGCCGACGGTTTGTTCTTCTGCGCCACACTCACAGGCCGCAGAGGAGGCCATACCCCATTTGTACAGGCAGCAGCGGAAACG
>Ga0210059_1010173_pt1 | contig 14565 bp, 10 predicted proteins | sample Ectturendosymbi2_FD_188042 | JGI IMG/M metagenome (GOLD analysis project Ga0210059, IMG submission 188042) | Ecteinascidia turbinata endosymbiont from Florida, USA - Sample 2 (SPAdes) (version 2) | ecosystem: Host-associated > Tunicates > Ascidians > Unclassified | place: Key West, Florida...
GTTATGCAGTTTGGCACCAGCAACATTTTGCTAGACCTCGGCCTCATTTTTTGCAAAACACTGGTCCTGACAGTTGTTGCATATGACAGGGTAACTTTTTTGTACTTGTGTTTTTGCAAACAAAATTTACACAAATGTTTGTCATCAAGAAGCCTTCAAAAGCAATGAAGGCACATTAATATCTATTATTGCTGCGTTTCTTTTTTCACTGAGACATTTCAGTCCTTTGTCCTGTAATAATGTTAATACTCACCGTAACAGTATTTACTAGCCTGACTTTTCAGACATTACGACTGAATTGACTCATTTTTTTCCTTTATTTAAAACTTTCGTTACTGGGGTGGTTTCGCCACAGCGATATCCACAATTACTGGGTGGTTTTGGTGGGAAATTCAAATTCCAGGTGCATACTGCTAGACGTTTTCCACCTGTACAGTAAAATGGTAAACAAGACAAATGTTTTGTTGGCTTTACACTAATCAATTGCCAGCATATTAAATCATTTCCAAAACATTTTCGGCTAGGCTACATACCGCTGCAACAAGCCTGGGCCTACCAGTGCTAGTTTTTTGGCAAAAGTTTTGCTTCATTAGAAGCATTTTTTGAGACAGTAAAGCAGCTAACACTTGCATTACGAAATTAAACTTTCTCAAGATGCGTGAATGTACTTACATAAATGTTTCTAATACTTCCTGTTTTCCCAGCATTTGGCAGTATATCAAAGCACTTCCATTGCACTGTTGCGATCGGAAATCCCGACCAGCATATGCGCAAAGCTTCGCGCCGTGGCAGCAAGCAACAATAGAGATCATGCTCGCAATCTCTCTTACTATTGCTTGCTTGCACTACACATTGGATGGTGTTATTCTTCACGCACATCCCGTTCGTAGTGAATCACACAATCAACGCAACATCACAGGAGAGGTTGCAACAGCACAAAATCAGCCACTGCTACAGGATCCTGGTCCCGCTTTGGTGGACTGACTCAAAAGAACCATTCTTTCAAACAGCCTCTGAACCACAGAGAGTTAGGATGCTCATTCCAAGACCTAATTTTATTTAAACTCTGTGTAGGACCACATTTTTAGACCCTGTTCAAGCGAAAAACATTACAACCAGTGCCCCAAAGCACGATTTTTGGTAAAAAAGTAAATTTATGTACACTGAGAACCACTGCACAGAATCCTTCCGTCATGGTTCTACATACAGCGAGCATGAAAGTATTAAAAATTTTCAGTTTGTGTCTGAATAAATAAACACAGTATTACTGAGGCCATCAAAAGTTGATTTATAATTGCAAGCATAGCATAAAGAGTTATCTTTATGTCTGATGTTTCAAACGATTCTGACATTTCGCCAGCCAGCAGACATGGCACTCCACACTTTGGCAAAAGTCACTTCTTCTGGCACTCGTGACCAGGGCTGTAGAGCCTGAGCCCTTGAAGCGATTTTGGACAGCTGGAGTCAGAGCTGAAAACTTTCAGGTGGTGGAGCCAGAGCCTGAAATTTGGCACCCTGTTCCACAGACATAGTTTGTGGGGCAAGCAAGTTGTATAAATCATACTAAAATTTTAATGGATCAAATCATTGTGGAGCCGAAATCAAAAACTTCTAGATGTTAGAGCAGGAGCCAAAAACTTTAGATGCCTGGAGCTAAAGCTGGAGCCTGAAATTTGAGTTCCGGCTCCACAGCCCTGCTTGTGACATTTAACTCCTTGCGTGGAACAATGCAATCATTGTTGCTTCTTATTGCCACAGAAACAAAAGATTTTTTGGTTACAGTAGTAGAGTAGTTGGGCTCATCTTCCTCACATCTTGACTGCAAAGCTTTCACTTTAAGTGACTGAGACACAAGTCTGTAAGATTTGGTATTTTCCGTTGCAGCTTCTAGCCCTTTTACTATTGCGATTTACCCAAGTTTGTTCGCATGTAACTCAACAGTCATTGTGCTGGAGAGCTGTTCAAACCCTCTAAAGATACAGCAAGACTAGTAGTTACGATTTAAAAAAATTGGAAAGTTTTGGATTTGAGTTTTTTGTGGGTGACGTCACAATTGACGGGGTTTGATGGACTTTCTAGCATTTCTGGTTCCAAAATCATGGCCAAAATACTGCAAATTAACAAGGAAATCCCTGCCAATCCCCAAGGGAATTCCTGAAATATTTAGATTTTTTGGCCATAACTTTGGCCCTAGAAAGTCGATCAAGGGCTACAAAAGACTCGTATTATAGCCTAGAATCTAAAAAATCTTTGAAACACAAAATCGGCTCAACTGATGATGTCATCAAAAAACTGCAAAACCTACCCCAATCATGACGTCAACAACCAAAAACCTCAAGCCCAAAATTTGAAATTTTATTTGTTCTTAACTTAATTACCATCCAATTTTTGTTTTTAAGCCATAATTTTGACTCCAGTTAAGCTAGAAAACCGATCAAGGGCTCTAATGACCTAGATGATAGCCTATTTTCCAAAAACCCTTAAGCCAAAAAATGGATCTTTCATTTGACACCCAGGGCATGAAACCGAAGATTTTCATTGGGAACATATACACCAGAGATGAGCAGATATTGCTTTTTTAACTCCTGATCCATATCCGATAAATTTTTTGAATATCGATATCCAATCCATATCCGAGTGCGACACTGGTTAAATACGAAACAAACAGTGGTTATAGGTTCACCAGTGGACCTTCATTTTTGAAAACTAATTCATCCATCGCCTGTAACATGACATTAATCTACGACAAGTGTGCAGCAAGCTGGACTACCCTTGGTGAAAACTTAATATAAACCTAAACCTAACACTTATTAAACCTAAACCACACATCTGACCACAAAAGTTTGGAAACTTTTGAAAAAAGCAAATAAAAACCAGTACCATGAAAAGCACAACCACTAATACCAAAACAAATGGTGCCCAATTATGGCAAGAGTCAGCACAAAACCCTTCACACAGCAAGACACGTCTACCTGACTATCATGACAGTGCTGCTAATGTGACAAACCCACCGTTTTATTCTGTGTCACTGCCAGCAGACCTGTAGCCACTTCCAAACAAAAACACTCTTTCATTTTGTAACCCAATCTATAACACTAACATCACATGTTGCGCACTTTCAATTGTAAAAACAGAAAATTAGTGTATATTTTGCTCCCAGAGGTATAGCTCTGCTGTGGTTATTTTTCCATTTGAACTGTAGTGTATCTGGCTTTGTCCACTTATAACACTGAGTTCGTGGCACTAGCAGTTAGTACGATGAACCTGGTCCAAAGGGAATTCCTGCTGTGCGAGTGGTTGTCGTTTGGGCCCTCAGCATTGTTGTTTAGGCTGGGCTGATAGAGACAACTCTTTTGTGGAAAAATGTGTGATGTAAGCTACAGCACTTTTGTAATAAGTTTTCAAAACCAGACACAGATTCACAATTTGTGTTAGGGTTTTTGGTTATATGGCAGAGAAGATCCACTAATCCAAGGATATAGTCCTTGTCATGTGACCAATTCCACTTGCATCAGCTAGTTGCAAGAGGTCAAAGCATTCAATCAATTGATGAAATACAGAAAATATATTTTGTAACACTGCGAGTAGATCACAGTATAAAAGAGAGTAAAACCAGTAACTGTCTTTCAGCAAAGGTTGACTGTACAAAACTTGAGGTAGAACGTTCAAAATTCTGACCAAAAGGAAATGCAGCTTAAACACTGAAATAGACCAGGGGTGGCCAACAGGTTGCAGGTTGATTGCATCAACCGGTTGATCACTGAGTTTCACTTGGTTGATTGCACCTGATTCAGCATTGGATTGATAAGCTGCCTAAAAATAACATCTTTCAATCAATATATTCCAGAAAGTACATAAAAAATATCCATCAGTTAGTTGGTCACATATATTCTTTGGTGCCTCTTGTGATGGCTGACCATGGCCTAGTTCAGCAGATGCCGCAAAGGTATTGTACAGCAATACGTTTTTCTATTATTGTGTGACAATCATGATTTAGGTGTAACAGACACTTTGCCTTCTGTCTGTGCATCACTGACTAAGGTGATGGTACACTGCATTTGAACATGCGATACTCAACTTTGGCATTTTGTAGGTGCGACAATATTTAATATTACCAACTAGTCGACCGCGAGTTATCAAGAAATTCTCTAGTCGATCTCAGTCGAAGACAAGTTGGCAACCCATGATATAGACTAAATTAGCCTACACAACACACACATATGCTACTCATCACAACAAAGCAGCATACCAGCAATTTAAGAGCAGCTTACTACTTCCACCTCGGCAGAAGATTTTTACAATGAAGTAACACAAATTAATTATCATTGATTGTGATGAGTGCAGCACATAGCCTTCTGACAAAACCATTTTGATTTTTTGTGAATATAAAAATCATAGCAAAGAAAACAACAGCATCATCATTTGTGACATCTTGAATCACTCTCAGGAAGATTTCGTCATAGAAATCAAACAAATATCCTGATCCTGTCCTGATCTAATTTTTTTCAAAAATAAATATCCAAATTCAATCCTGATCCAAAAAAATCGCAGGTATCCTGCAGGATATCCAATCCTGATCCTGTCCATGCTCACCTCTGATGTACGCGCATAACCAGGTAACTGTCGTGGGTTTTCCTCTCACATATGTGTACGTTGGCTGGCACTGAAAGCATTAAGACTTGGAGAGTCTGTATGATGCGCACTCACTGGGCGTTTTGCAAAAAATTTTTAGGTTTTGAGATTTTTTATGGGTGACATCATAAGGTTTAAGCTTTTTGGCTGAGGTTGTTGTGCCCTGGGCCAGAACTGCAAGAAAAAATATTCGCTCAAGTTTTTATGGGAAACAAGTTAAAATCTAAATCTTTTGAGCCTCTGTTGGTTTTCTAGCATTTCTGGTTCAAACGTTATGGCCAAAAATCCATAAAATTGATAATTTTACCAAACACTGGTAATATTACCATAACTTTTGAACCAGAAACCTTTAATTTAAATCTTTCAGATATTCTACTAAGCTAAACCAACATCGATTTAGCCATCAGTGTCACCAGAAAAATATGAAGTTTACTTCTACTTGATTTTGAGGTTTGCTTAATTTGCAAACATGCATGAAATCATTAAACCAATTTGTTTGATTGCATTGATTAGATTCATCGAGAATACAAAACTTAATGCTTTTCACAAGCTGTTTTGGATACAGCCTGGTCTATGGTATGAATCTGTTAGGACTATTGCATTCTGATATTCAAAGCTAGCTTTCAGAAGCATTGAAAATAATTTGTTCATCACCTTAACACCTTGGCTGCCAGTGTACGAATATATCGTACTTGGAAATCGACCGAAAATCAAGCATAATTTGGTTGTCTTACTGACTGCATACCTCCTCAGAGGATAGCACTAAAGTGCTGTTCAAACCCTCAAAAGACTTGGCAAGTCTTTAAGTCTGCAATGAAAATACACATTTTTGGTTTTGGGCTTCTGTTTTTTTGTGAGTGACGTCACAAGTGAGGTAGGTTTTTGGCCATTTGGGCTCATGTTACCTGACCTAGGGCCCAACTGCTAGACAGAAGTATATTGCTGAAGTTTTCGTTGGAAACTAGGCTAGAATCTAGGTCTTTTGAGCCCTTGATCGACTTCTTAACGTTTCTGGTTTAAAAGTTATGGCCAAAAATAAACAAAATAATTAATTATCTGATTAGTAAGGCAACCAATTTTTTGACCTAAAAACTTAAAATTTTGACTTTATAATTTACAAATTTTGACTTTACTTTGACCTATAAATTTCCTGCATTTGCAACTGCAAAATAATACAGCCTTAGGTGTTGAGGTTAACTTAGAAGCATAGTTCATGCGCTATACTTCCAAACTTTGAAAATAATTGTTTTTTTAAATTTAGGAGTGATATATTGATAAGTACATTGATAACTACAGTAGAGTCAAACCTAAGAACACCATAAAGTTGAAACACTACGTATAATGGATTGAGCATTTATCAAACCAAGTACCATGAGATGTTTTTTGCCTTGCCATGCATAGCCTACATAATATTCAATTCCCCAACAGTGGTCAAAACAACATTATTACACTAGAAGATGCAACTAACCCACTATTATTACAAAACTACACCTTAAATTGCAATCAAAATCTGTTGTTGTAGTTTCAATAAAATAGCGATGAGAAAAACTGTACTGTGAGATGAATTTGACCTAACAATAAGTTTTGACCTAATGATAAATTGACTTTTTTTGACCTAATAACTTTTGAATTGCTCATGGTATGAGCTTGAAATTTGGTTTTTAGACATTTCACTAACTTGAAAAGGGCAGAAAAAATTCGACTTTATTGACTTTTGGTTGCCCAACTGATTAGTATTACTAATTTTGTTGTTTTTAGGTCATAACTTTTGAACACGAAACGCTAGCAGGTAGGGTTGTGGAGTCGGAGGTAAAGTATCCGACTCCGACACCAACTCTGATCTTTCAAAAATTTCTCACTTCGACTTTTCGAAACTTCCGACCTGAACTCCCCAACTCTTTAACATGAAGGGAGAGAAATTTGGTTGTCAAAATCAATGGAAATCATGGTGCACAGCAAAAAATTTCAAAAGAAATTGTACCATTTCAACATAAATTCCCAATTTAGGAGGGCGATGTAAAAAAATGATCCAATTGGACATCCGGAGTTAGACAAAAAAATCCAACTCTGACTCAGACTGTTGTTAGGAATCTTCGACCCCACCTAAAACCCAACTCCTCATGACTCCAACTCTGCAACCCTGTCAGCAAGTCATGCAAAGCATCAAAAGATTTAGGATTTTAGCCTAGTTTCCAACAAAAACTTGAGCGAAATACTACCGTCTAGCAGTTTGGGCCTAGGACCAGATGAAGTGGATCAAAAAAGCCTAAAAGTACTCTATTTATGATGTCACTCGCAAAAAAAAACGAAATCTTTTCCATTGCAGATACGAAGACTTGTTGAGTCTTTTGAGGGTTTGAACAGCTCTTCGGTGTAATCAGTGGCGGAGTTATTCTTGCCCAAAGACACATGCAAAACTGCTGGATTTAGCTAAGGTGTTAACGTGTTGGCTGCCAGGGTACGATATATTCATACTTTGAAAATTGGCCTAAAACCAGCAGTTTTCAGCTGCCTTACCAATTCCATAGCTCTCCTGCCGATTGCACTAGAGAGCTGTTTAAACCTTCAAAAGATGCGGCAAGTCTTCTAGTCTGTAATGAAAGAAAAAAATTTGTGTTTTCAGTGAGTGACATCATAAGGTAGGTTTTTTGCAGTTTGGCTCATGCTACCTGGCCTATGGCCCAACCGCTAGACACAGGTATTTTGCTGAGGTTTTCATTAGAAACTAGGCTAAGAATCCAAGTCTTATGAACATTTACTTGACCTTCTAGCATTTCTGGTTCAAAAGTTATGATCTAAAATAAACAAATTAACTAATTATCTAATTCTATTTGAATAAGGACTGAAGATGTGTAACGCATGAAACTAGTTTCCTTACGCAATAAATTGCGATAGATTCGCTTGCTGTGGGTCACTGATGTGGCTTTACAAACATTGCTAATTATCTAATTATGGGATTAATCAATTATTTTGTTTACTTTAGATCATAACTTTTGAACCTGAAACTCTTGCAAGTCAACCAAAGTATCAAAAGACTCAGATTTTAGCTTAGTCTCCCAACAAAATTTCATCAAAATACTACCATCTAACGGTTTGGGCCCAGGGCCAGGTGAAGTGGGCCAAGGTGACCTAAGGTCCTCCACTTATGATGTCACTCACAAAAATTCAAAAACCAAAAATTCAAAAATTTTTTCACTGGAAACTAGAAGACTTATGGAGTCTTTTGAGTATTTCAACAGCTGTCTAGTGCTTTCAGCACCAGAGTTATGCCCAAGCAAAGCCACGTTTGATCCGGCTGTTTTTGAGCGAACCGCTTGAATTAACAAGGCAACGAAGGTGTTAATTGTTTTATTCTGTTAATGTCAGTGTTGTGACATACTATGAAAAGAACGTTGTTGTTATCAAACATCTACAGAAATTTCAGATTTTGTAAGAAAAAGTTACAAAGTAATGTTCATCTGCTGTTGAATAATTTTCATTTATTATTAGTTGTTATGAAGTCTTGTTATGTTACTACAGGGTGACACAAAAAAATGGTCATCACCAAAAATTTAATAACTTCCAAAATTTTATTTAGTTTTGACACAAAACTTCAGCTACGCTAGGTCAAGCCTGTGTAGCAGACATCTCCAAAGTTTCAAATCTGTACTACAAAAACTCTGTTTCACTGGCGCTCAAAAAAATGTGCTCCCCTGCACTGCAGACACATTTGGATCCGGCGGGCAAAGTTCTCGATGACCCTGCTGCATTCCTCCCTTGGGATCGCTCTTATTGCTGCCTTCAGGTCAGGGATAGTCTGGGGGTTGTTGCCATACACCCTGTCCTTAAGGTATTCCCACAGATAAAAAGCTGGGGTGTTCAGGTCCGGTGAATGCAGCGACCAGTGCGGGTCACACCTGCAGCTGATCAGTCGGTCAGGGAAACGCTGCTGTAGCCATGCCAATGATTCATTTAAGGAGTGGGAGGTAGCACCATCCTGCTGGAACCACTGGAGGACCATGACGACCCCTCTCCGTCGACCAAGTGCTGTCCAGAACTTGCGAAGCACCTGGACATATTGCTCAGTGTTGATTGTCACAGACCGCTCGTTGTCGTCCTTGAACCAGAATGGTCCAAGGATGCCATGTTTGGAGATGGCAACCCAGGCAGCGCACTTCACAGAGTGTAATGGCTTTTGCAGACAGTGCTCAGGGGGGTGTGCTACCCCAGATGTTGTTCTTAAGTTCATGTGACCTGACAACAACAGAAAATGTGCATCGTCCGAAAACCAGACACTGTAAAGAAAGTCTGGCACACCGAAACTATGCCTCAACTATAAACATCTTTTTCTCAGTAGTCCATGGTATCTTGAAGGTCAAATTTGGTAGACTCTTAGAACATTAATTGTACTTGGTAAATCTGAAAATTAAAAATTAATTATTTCAAGAGTTATTCAAGTTTAGGTGACGACCGTTTTTTTTTGTCACCCTGTATTATGTTTTATTACTGATTATCTCTCAATGAACTATCTTTTTAAATTTGAAGATAAGCTCCCTACAGCAAAATTCTGTGCATTGCTGAAAATGTATTTGTGAACCACCTTCATTGTTTTTGTGTATACTGTCTGTCATAATCATCTTTAAGTTGATGTGTTTTGGACATGTTGTCAAATACAATGAACAACATAACATTTTTATTGTGGAAAAGTCATTTGCAACAAATTAAAAACAATTTTTACATGGTACATTGCAACAAATTGAAAACAATTTTTATTTTCGCTTTGCTGAACTTGTTTCAGATGGAGAAGTTTATAACCAAATGGTGGATAATATTCTAAGCTGAAGGCTTGTGAGACTGCATGCATTATACCTGCTGATCGGTTTTCCACATAAAAAATACTTCATTGTAGACCTAATGTGTGAAACACAAAACAAGGATTGAGAACATTGTAATATTGACTTTCATCAAAAGCCGTAGCATTTTTGAAGTTATACAGTGTTGATACTTGTGTTAACATGAAATTCATTAGGTTTCATTTTAGCAGTTGTATCCAACATTAACAGAAAAGTACCTTACTTTTTGGAATGATGTTTGAAGTCACTACTAACAAACTCATCACAACTAGCCTAATAAAGTGTTTTTGTCATGAGGTTATGGTAGATTAGTAATGGCCAAGAGCTTGTTGAAACCTTTGCATAAAAGCAAACTGTACAATTAGTTGCACTGTAGAAATGAACAGTGGAATTAGCTACAGACATGTTGCAACTGCTGGAACTCGTAGGATTTTCTTGTTTTTAATTGGCATCATACAGGGTTTTTGGCTTGTGTGCACAGGAAAAGTCACACATTTCAATTTAAAATATATTGTTGAGGAAAGCTAAATTATGGAGACTATTATACTGTTGGTTTTTTCACCCAAGTTCCATGTGTATATTTGCCTGATTGTACAACTGTTCAACTTTAGCCAGCATTGCAGTTAGAATCCTGAGCCAAGCAATGTCCTGTGCTCTACTTCAGTAGCTGGAAAAGTGTGGTTTTATAAACGTAAGTGGAACCAAGAAAGCAATTTATTATTTAGAGCAGAAAACGTGAAATAGGTCCTTTACACAGTTCTCTTGTATTGCCACTGGCTATAATTCATAAATGATATAAAATACGGTAATTTCTTTGATTTTCACTGATGATTTAACACTAACTCCCTTGTCAAAACGGCCCACCAAAATCACAAAGAGATTATATTTGTGCCCCCATCCCTAATTTGGCTCTCCTGGTTTGCCCCTGTTGCAGTCCTGAATGTATGATGAGCACTCACTGGGCGTTTTGCATTGCTTTGCATGCCCACACAAATCCTACAAGTCAGAGTGCCATATATTTATATTTATGATAAGCGTCAACAACCATTCTGATGTTCACCCTTTTCTGAGTTACCCATCCCAGAGTTACTGGATATCCCTGGCATGAACCTTCGAACAAAGCATAAAAATGCATTGAACCTGAGAAATCTTGCTATGGTCTCATTTTCTGTTACACAGCCATTCATAGTGTGACACACAAAATCAAATTAATCATGTTTCTAGAAACTACATGAAAGAATTTGGTAAGCTATACTTTCATTCATCAAAGAAGTAGACAACAGTCATTTTAATGTTAGAATACTACTTCACCTTCTTGAAATACTTTGTCCAATGCTTTGGCAACAGTTGGAGACAACCCAGCTTCAAGAAGTTTTTCATAACTTTCTTGGTCCCCAATACTGTCGGTATCATTCATTGTTTCAATTGGCATATTTTTTTACATAAAAACCTAAGATCACAAATATATAAAGCATCAGTACTCATAACTGTATTAAATAATCATAAAAATTTGAGGAATCATTTTGAACTCATTTTAATGAAAAACACTAGCACCATACAAGCCTGAAGCTTGCTTGATGATGTTGTGCTTATTCTATTTTTAAGCTAATTGAACCATGACTTGTTAAAACTTACCGTATTTTCCGGCAAATAAGCCGACCCGGCGAATAAGCCGAGGCCAGTTTTTAGCTCTGAAAATGAGAGTTTTTCCATTTTTTGTTACCTAACTACCGGTACTTTTTTTCTTCTTGCAACAAAGTTTGTCAAGTATACGTTACATTCATTACGCACCAACACATGTTCTTTACAATGGTGGAAACGATTTCAATGGTGGAGATGTGGGCACGGCGTGGTAGGGAGTTCGAAACTGCGTCGTGCGCAAAAGCTTACGGTCCTTGTACGAGGCTTCGCCTGTGAGAGCACTCGGAGCGCGGCTCCCACTTAAAGTGAGAGCACTCGGAGCGCAACTCCTGCTTAAAGTGAGAGCACTTGGAGTACGGCTCCCGCTTCGCCTGTGAGAGCACTCGGAGCGCGGCTCCCGCTTAAAGAGAGAAGGGGGAGTGATGCACCAGCGCGGTGGCTGCTACATGCGACGCGCTAAGTATAACATCCTTAGTAGCACGAAAGCTACTAATAAAGTTGTGTTGCTGACATTGTTTTGTTGTTTTTTACCGTATGTACTTTTAGTTACTGGTAATACATGTTTTTGTGACCAATTTTGACCGGTGTTTTTTTTGGTCCAAAGCTATATCCGCCCAATAAGCCGACCCCAGAAAATTAGGTCGCAAAAGTAGGTCCAGAAAATCGGCTTATTAGCTGGAAAATACGGTATGAAATGTTTAAGTAAACTTGTACAATTACAAAAAAACTAGTTGAGAACTTCAGCCAAGCAAACATTTTAAATGTTGAGATAATTTTAACATTAACACATTGGTTGCTGGAATATGACATATTCGTACTTTGAAATCAGCCTAAAACCAGCAGTTTTCGGTTGCCTTACCAACTGCACAGCTTCTCTGCCGAATGCACTAGAGAGCTGTTCAAACCCTCAAAAAATTCAGCAAGTCTTCTAGCCTGCAATGAAAAAAAATTTTTGTGTTGGGTTTCCGTTTTTTGTGAGGTAGGATTTTGGGCATTTTTGTTCATGTTACTTGGCCCAAGGCTTAACTGTTACACAGAAGTATTTTGCTGAAGTTTTTATTGGAAACTAGGCTAAAATCTGAGTCTCTTGAGCATTTGATTGACTTTCTAGCATTTCTGGTTCAAAAGTTACAATCTAAAATAAACAAATTAATTATCTAAATCAATTATTTTGTTTACTTTAGATCATAACTTTTGAACCCAAAATCCCTGCAAGTCATACAAAGTATCAAAAGACTCGGATTTTAGCCTAGTTTCCAAAAAAACTTCAGTGAAATACTACCATCTAACGGTTTGGGCCCAGGGCCAGGTGAAGTGGGCCAAGGTAGCCTAAAAGTCTTCCACTTATAACGTCACTCACAAAAAAAACAAAACCAAAAAATTTTTTCACTATAAACTAAAAGACTTGAGTCGCTTGAGCGTTTGAACAGCTCTCTAGCACTTTCAGTGCTGGAGCTATGCCCACACAAAACCACGTGCGATCTGGCTATTTTTGTGCAATCCCTTGAAGTAACTTGGCAGCGAAGGTGTTGTACTGAATATCATTTATTTGATGTTATCAAATTAAGTGTGTTGCGAAAGAATGTTGCACTGGTAACAACAGGTTTGCCTGTGATTATATGACAACCAAAAAAATTCTTTCAGCTAAATGACTCATGTTTGCATGATGGATTGTGATCCATAGTGGTATATTGCTCAACTTTGTTAAGGATATCTCCTGTTTTGCTCTCCATCAGCTTCATCAAGATACATCCCTGTTTACTACAGCTTGTGCACTTATGACTAGATGTGCTTCAAAGACAAATATCTATTCATGGTTTACAGAAGCTCTTAAAAGTATTTAAGGTTTACATTGTATGGCATAACAAGGCATTCTTTAAAGAGCTGAAGAACTTTTCAAGATAATTCTTGTTTTGGCAGAATTTCATTACATTGCTCTACTCATTATTTTGTTACGTTTCACCTTGGTTTTGGTACAGATGATTAAAAACAGATGTTCACTGTTTGAATTTATTTTACAAATGTTTTTCTATCCATTTCTTTTCTTTGATATTTTTGTTAAAAATGTCAACTGTTGTGTAATACCCTTGTCTCTCTCTCTCACAGAGTGCTATGTGCCCCTGTTTCTTAGACATACATTGCAACAATTTCTCAATAATCACTTAAGTTGTTTACTGCCATGACATTGCTCACGTCCAAATGCTTACATTTCTTTACAGCCATTTGAACAGACAGCACAAATAATAGTTTATCTGGGCAAGAGCAGTATATATTGTTCAAGTTCATGATTGAAAAACTTGACTGAGTTTTAAACAATTTTACAGGCGAGCAACAACTTTTTTAATTGGTAGAAGTATAAGACCATGACTTTGCCCACAAGCTGCATATTGTCAAATCAAGAATAAACAAAACTCTCAGTTGTCACAATTATGGTTTGAAAAATAAAAAAAACTGAGGGCTTCTGCACATTTTAAAATATAAATTTCCAGAGTTTTTCCAGACTTAAACTTTTCTTAATGACATAACCAGATCAAATATAGGCACTATGATAGCTAACACGATGAAAGTAAAATTATTATCAACCCATTCCTGGATAAAATGTGATGAAAATGCATGTCAAATGATCAAGCCTGGGAATTATTTTCTTTTTCCATATTAACACTTTGAGAGCCAGTCTACGATATATTCGTACTTCAATTTCGGCCCAAATAACAGCAGTTTTTGGTTGCCTTACCAACGCCTTAGCTCCTCCGCCAATTGCGCTAGAAAGCTGTTCAAGGGCTCAAACGGATTGGCCAGTCTAGTAGATTGCACTCGAAAAAAATTTTTTGGTTGGGGGTGCAGGATTTTTGTGACTGACGTCGTAAGTAAAGTAGTTTTAGGGTCATTTTGGCTCAGTTGCCTGGCCTAGGGCTCAACCGCTAGGCCAGTGGTTCCTAATCGGGGTGCCACGGCACCCTGGGATGCCATTTACAGTGCCCAGGGGTGCCGCGGGCTAACATGTTTTTTTACCATATCATTCAAAATACATTTTCAAACTGTCATCAAACCTCAAAGCAAATTGCTATGGGTGCCGTAAATTATTATTCTTTTCTGTAGGGTGCCGCAAGCCTAAAAAGGTTGGGAAACACTGCGCTAGGCCAAAGTGTTTCGCTGAAGTTTTCATTGGAAACTAGCCTCGAGTCAGAGTCTTTTGAGCCTTTGATCGACCTTCTAGCATTTCTGGTTCAAAAGTTATGATTTAAAATAAACAAATTAATTAATTAGCTAATTAGTCAAATATTTCTACTCACTTACATCACAACTTTTGAACCCGAAACCCCAGCAGGTCATCTAAAGTATTAAAAGACTTGGATTGTAGCCTAGTTTCCAGTAAAAACTTCAGCGAAATACTACCACCTAACGGTTGGTGCCCAGGGCCAGGCAAAGTGGGCCAAGGTGGCCTAAAAGTCCTCCACTT
>Ga0210059_1010174_pt1 | contig 14564 bp, 11 predicted proteins | sample Ectturendosymbi2_FD_188042 | JGI IMG/M metagenome (GOLD analysis project Ga0210059, IMG submission 188042) | Ecteinascidia turbinata endosymbiont from Florida, USA - Sample 2 (SPAdes) (version 2) | ecosystem: Host-associated > Tunicates > Ascidians > Unclassified | place: Key West, Florida...
TGCACTGTGTGTGGTGGGAACAATTTTTATTCATTTTAGATAGAGTTTACTTACACGTAGCATTTGATCATGTGCTTTGAAGTGTAGGCCGACGTGTACTTTCGTCCTTGGATTCTTTAAACCACAAGTTTAAGTTCTGTTTGTAGAGCAAAGACGGATAAATATGGATTCTACATTACAGACCATTTTCGCAATCCTCTTGTCATCCCAACTCACCTTTGCTTTCATGTAAACCTGAACCCCCCATGATTACACTGGTCAACAAAACATTTTTTTATTCAAAGTGCACGGACTGTGTCATCGATATCAGGGTATACTGAGGTCGCTGAACCCGAAAATGCACTTAGTTTTTTCAAATTGGCTCTAGTTTTTTGAGATATACCGAAATCATTTTTTTCGCATTAGCGTTATGGATAAATTGCGTATCACTAAAGAGGCTACTGTACATTGCAAATTGGCGCTGAAATTTCATACCAATATAAACAAAACATAATCTGCCTTCGATAGTCCAGCTTTTGTTGAAAGTCACGTTTATATGATATCTGTTTGTACTTTTACTGGTTAGAGTCTTGATGTCCCGGTCAAATCTTTACCTTGTTTTTCGCTTACTTCACCAAGGTTATCTGGAAATCGACCCAGGTGGCTGAAGAGGTGACGAAGTTCTATGCTCATTTTTGCCCCAAGAGTTTCAACGTTCGTTAGCATTTGCTTTACTATGTCTTGGAAACAGTTTGCCCTCTTTTTTCCCCATAACGCTTTTACTACAGAAACATATGAACACCAGGCTGTGGATTCATGTACTGTCATATGAGAAACAAACGCGGGATCCTTCATCAACTTTCGGATTTGTTGTCCATCAAAAATTCCTGTATTAACTTTCTCATAACTTGAAGCAGGAAATCTGTTGCTGATGTATCGGAAGTAATCACCATTTTTATCTAGCACCTTTACGAATTGTTTCATCAGGCCCAATTTGATATGCAAAGGTGGGAGGAGGATTCTATCACGATCAACCAACGGTTCATATATCACATTTTTTCCCCGACCACACGTTCTTAACGTACGGGCCAATTCTTTCATTGCCAGCGTTGACCATCAGCTCTGTTATCCCACAAACAAAGAAAGTATGGATACTTCACATAACCACCTTGCTGTCCAATTACAAGGTTTACCATGTTCAAATCGACACATAACGACCACTTATGCTCGTTGTAGAACAGCTTCTGCAACACTATCTCTTCAGCCGAGTAGCTCTTTTTTAAAGTTACTGAATGGCCGATAGGGACACCAGCATAGGTATTTCCATTGTGCAGCATAGGTAGGGGAAGGTGGGGCACAGAAAGACTAGGGGCACAGTGGTCTTTTATGATTTATTCAAAAAGTTGAAAACGTTGAACTTCAAAATTTCCATGATGATTTAGTCTCATACCAGCCGTAGTTCTAAAGCGAAACTTTCGTCGATAGGCAGCCGTTGTTGCGAGGTAAAGAGAAAGATGTGTTTTGTCTACACAAAAGTATTTTATAAAATCGCATGTAGATTTGAGCTTTGCCCACGTTAATCAACATCTATCTGTTGTGCGTTTTTGTGACGTTGCAGTCAGCGCAATGCAACATTATTTGATAATGCCAGATTTTAAATTATTCGAGTTGATACTTCTTCATTTTATTTTTTAGGTATGCATGGGGCATATCTGACAGAACAAAATGGGGCGCAATCGACACATTGCCACTAGGTCAGTCTAAACAAGGTAAAACTTGAAGGGTTAAAATAGAATGCAGTACAGAATGATTCTAATCTATGAGCACTTTTAGGATTATTATGTGCTGAGAGAGTCAGTCACATTTGAGAGTCACATTATATCTGTATGTCGGTCACATACTGAGAGTCACATTATATCTGTAAGGTAAAGCATAAATTTCAGCATACAGCATTGGTTTCATTGAAAATTTGGTAATCATCAAATTTGTGTTGCCATGCAGTGATAGTGGGTAATTAAAATGGAAAAAAGTGGAGAGGCAGTCAGCAAGTGGCTACTTTACATGGGCTATCACGTGAACATTATGCAATGCATGCACCCCAACGTTTTGACCTGTCAGGTGTACCCCATGCTCATATCGAGTACCCTTTTTAAATTGATCGTACGATTTTTTCTGAAGGGTGTTATTTTCATGCTTTGGCATGATACTGTGTATATAGAGTTACTTTATTGTGTGACAAATTTTGAGCTTGTTTGGACTGGAAGTAAAGTAGCAGTGGTTGAAAATGCGAAAATGTGTCTACTGTACCCCACCTTCCCCTATTAGCACTTTTCACTGAAAATTTTCGATCTAAATATCTCAAAAACTAAGGCCAGATTGAAAAAACTAAGTGCATTTTCGGAATCCGCGACCTCAATACACCCTAAAATTGATTTCACACTCCGAGCCAAATTTTTTGTTGACCAGAGTTATCTAAAACGAAGTACACCGTTGTAGGCTTCCAAACGTCCTTTGCTTAATAGAAAACATTCGGACACAAAATTTCACCTAATGACATTAAAAATTATCAACTCCTGCAAGTACACTTTGAATCGTTCAAACTTTTCGTAAAGTAAATTGACTAAATTCCACAATTAACTGAAGGCGTTCGTTAAAGTTTTTTCCTGGAAAGTGGTGTAGCTATTTTAAGATAAGAGGCTGCAGCGTAACAGTTCATTCAATATTTTGTTATTTTTTGGAAGTGCTTGCATCGTTCAATTCCACTTTTTACAACGAAGTGATTTGTGAAAAGAAAAAAATGCAATAAAATCTAATAGGATTGTCTAACCTAAATGAATTACCGGGAATAAGAGATTTCCTTGAAATAAGTGGCGTTTTCTGTTGTTTTTGATTCAATGATGACGTTGGTGCTTTTGTTCGATTTAATTTTAGAGGGATCTTACCGTGAAATTGAGTTCTTGAAATTTTCTTTCATTTCTTTTTCTTTCAAATTTTCTTTCATTTCTCGGCAATGAATGCCCTATTTTGTCCCCATTATCAAGTTTTATTTTGTATGCTTTGTTTATGTTATTAGTACAATGACCAAATATTTCATGCAAATAATAACGTTTACTTAAAATTGGATTTATCATTGTTTCTCTCCCTAATTTTCTCTTTAACTGTTATTCCTAATTATGCTTTGTTGAACGTTTTCTAAAACTTTGAAATTTTCCCTCAGATATCACTTTTTGCTTTTTCATGCAACACATTTCCATATAGACGTGCACGTGCATTTTCAGCTTGTAAAGAAAACAAAATAAAAATCATCATTCATATTTGCAAAGCTTTATTCAGACTTATTTAATGTTGACCCAATATCTTTCAACTTTTAAGGAGAAAAATTGCTTGCATTAGTCCAAAATGTTTGACAACTCTTGTATCAGGACTTAATTTTGAAAGATTAAGCAATAGACAGGTTTTCATGTAGATGTGTGGGAAGCCGTAGGTATGCTCTTCGGTACTTGTAAGGAACGCGTTTTATTTTGCTATTACACAGAGATCCTTAGCGGTTGAGAGGCTTATATATAAAATAAAGAAGCACACGCCCGTGTTTATGCCATCTGACGTTTGGTTTTAACCAGTTAGGTAATCTGACATCTCAACGTTGCCAAGCCAGTGTAAAGGCTAACACCACTTTGCGTGTTTAACAACTCTCCGGTAGCACTCTAAGTCGATTGCATCCTGCGATTATTCTCAAACTTACAATGAACTCTCCCATACACTTGAATGTAACATCAGAACAACGTTATGTTAAATGGATTGGTGTAGGCTGACGGTGAATAAGCGTTGAACGTTCGCATGGGTGACCGGAATCAGCGACCCATTGCCGTGAATCATGTTAGAAAGCAATCGTGTCAACTGTTAGACTGTTTGCAAACAAGCACATACAGATTAATTTCTAGCAAGCATCATGTACTTGTTAATATTTTTATAGAAAAATTATCTGGCTAGCGAAGAGAACTCAACATGAAAAATCTGGAAATGTTGTAATTTTATTTTATTACACCGTTATTACAAATTCTAGTTTCGTGGTTATGTTCTATAAAGCCCTTCTCACATCTTCACATGACTACAGACAACTACTGCATTACAGCAATCAACAAATGACTACATTAGATGCAGACATTGTGATCCCTGCTTTTGAAAGTATGATATGAGCGATTGTATTGTATTTAACCAACGGAAAAATATCACAAAGTACTTATATATGATTCCATAGCTTCACAACAAACACTGACAATGGAAACGCTCTCAATTTCAACATAATTATCTACACTTAAGACGCAAGCATAGCAAATTCCAATTTTATCTTCTAGAGACACTGAACACTAACTAACCACTAAATTACTTTCTAATTTTCACTTAAAGATTCTATCATTACAAAAGAACACTGCCTCTAAAACACACAACTGAAATGCGCAGAAGAAGTTGCTCGCTTTTAGTTTCAGAAATAATATCCCACCAGTTATACTCCTCTCCATGCGCACAATTTGCCTGCCGCTTGCCTAAGCTTTCTCGCAGTCTAATTGCCTGAATTAGTTCCATAGCATGCCTGTATGTGGGTCGAAACATAGTTTTGAACAACCCGTAATTCAGTTTTGATGGCTCAACGGGACTCATTACACTGAGCACTCCTGCTGCTTTTCTACAACCAAGACAGTTCCAACCAGTGGCTATTGTACGTCCACAAAGCAAGCTAGTACAACAACTGCTTGATTAGTAGAACCATCTTCCTTGTAGTGATCTCCAGCTTGTAGATCAGATCAGCAAAGCGTAATCTTAATAATCCTCTTGTCATCTTCAGCTGTTTTTATAGACTGAATATTTTCCTATTCCTTTGATGGCACGCTTGCGTTGTCATTGCGCATTTCCGCATGTAACGTAATCTTAATGTTTGTTCGTGTTGGTCGCATTGCGGGATTAGTTTTGTTTCTTTCTGCCCGCTCCGCTGTTTGGTGCCCTTTCACACCTTCGCATTTCCTACTCGCGGCGCTCCTTTTCTGGTTTCTCGCATTTGTTTTACAAGTCCCGCATTGTTTTACAACGCTTGTTTCTTTCTGGGTGCTGTGTGATTTTGGGTTTTCCCAACCGCAGCGCACATCTTGCTTTCTTTTTGTGTCACGCATTCCTGTAGGGTATTTATGCCTTTTGGCCGCTATGCGCTACTTTCGTTATTCCTTTGGTCGCGCTTTGCGTGCTGTAGTCAGTGCTTGGCAAGAGTGCATTTCTTCTTCACACAGCACTTTCTCAATACTCCTGTTCAGAGCAGCTGTGCAAGGTTTTCTTGCCATCTTGCCGTGTGTCACATCCTATCTTTGGGTAATTCCCTGTGACCAAACTTTGCTTTCACCTGTGATATGGTTTGGTACTTTGATCTAGTCTGGCTGTACAATCATGCCAGTGAAAGGCTACGTAATTTACTTATGGTCTTTTTACTTCACAAAGGTTTTAGTCTTTGCTACAATGCAATTTTTGTCTTATTGAATTCCAAGTTTGATAATGGCAAGCAACTTCTGCTATGGTAATACAATAATTACACGGCTACTTACACACGCATACCAAGAAAATTGGCGTTTACACATACGATACTAAAAAATATGTCCCTTAATTAAAAACATTTCACGCACGTGTGAATTACACGAACCGTGTACTGTAAGCACGTATCTAACTAAATAGTATATAGTTTGAAGCATATACAAACAACTTACAACGCTTTAATTTGTTTCTAATTAACCAGCAATGTCATTCAAGTTTTTCTGTCGATCTAATCTCTAATCATGTTATGGTCAGAATGAGCCATAACAATATTACGTCCTTAGATTTTTGGTAGGAAGCTGCGACATGTCCTGTTGTTACTGGCGCGAGAGATCGTTTTGGTCTTTCAAATATTTTCCACGTCTCTTAAAATACAATATAACATAGCTACATAATCACCATCCAAATGCACTAAAGCCACGCTATCTTTTCTCGGTATTAGGATGAAATCGTTTCGACCTCGTAAAATGTTCCGGTGGTCAACCTGGAATGTCATCGTGACTCAGTACTGTTTTGCAACTTAGTAGGTGACCGGGTTAGTCTTTTTCACGATTGTTTCTCAACTTGATATGAACTGTCTGTGAAGTGCTGCTTTTGCACTTGGTGAGATGATGGGAAGCTTGTTTTTGTGGGGAACAGTTCTTTCACTGTGAGCAGATTTTTGTTGCAAATGGTATGTAGTACTTTATTAGGCAGGCAATCTTCGAGGATAGATGTGTTTTATGAAACACTGTTTTGCAATTAATGCACATGACTAAATTCAGGCGTTTTGTGGCCGACTTTGTAGTTGCCGTGATATCCCGGATACAGGTTTATTTACTGTAGAGCAGCGATTCTTCGGGACGACACATCTTCCCAAAGAGGCGTCAATAAATTTTCAGAGTTGCTGGAGCCTTAACTCGCTTTACGACATGAAAAGGTTTTTGTAGCATGGTGATTCGCCATATATAACGTTGAATTCGTAACAGCAATGGTATATTCTACCTAGTCGAGTGGGAAAAATGTCATTGCTGCAACGCGGAGGGTCGTCAGTTCGACTCTCCCTTTAGGAAGCTCAAGGCGACTTAGCATTGGGATTGCAACATTTCGAATGGCGAAGTGTTTCGTCCAATTAACTCAAATTCAGGGGAGCTTGAACCAAAGACAATTACTAAAGAAGTTGCGGTAGAGAAAATATTATGAACCACTGATACAGAGCACGTTTTCATGAACAGCTTTTTATAGTTTTGTAGAGATCTGGAGTGGTATGCAGGAATGGACAATAAGTTTTCAAAGAGTTTGTGATTGATTGCAATTGATTTGTTTATATCGCTCATAGTTCCACTGGTCTTATGTTACACGTTAATTTATTACGTCATGATTTTAAATATTCCGACATAAAGTTGTAAACAATTATTTGCGCTTGCTTCAGGATTCACGTGATGGATGTTTGCCTAGTGTTTATTATCGAATAGTAACATCAATGTTTTTGTTTCGTAATATTACCACTTTGTCGTCTTTTTTGCCGCGTGGAAACTTCCCAGTATCCAGCTTGACGTGAGCAAATCACAAACGCAGTTGCATTCGTTAACACGGCTGTCGACTTGCTGCTGGACTGTGTAGTGGCACTAGGGCCACTACATGACAAAATTCGACTAAGTCCAAGGGTACATCCCCGGCGGAAAGCACCCGATAAAAAGGGAAGCGAGAGGACGTCGCGCAGCAATGCGAAGGGAGGTACCTAAGGGCAAAGTCGACACATAAAAGGCCCAAGTCTGACAAAGACTACGAAAGTGCATCTTTAGTCTGGTCAGTAAAGCAGCAGTTAAATTCCGGCCCAACTTCTCCCTGGGAATTATGATAGTTCGATTCCCCGATTCTTCCCCGACTACAAAAGCTGTGCGAAGTTCGTCTGCTTTTGCTTCAAGTTTATTTCGTTACTGCCTCTGTAGGAAAGGCCGTAGTGATAATAGGAATGCGATATAGAAAGCTCATAACTGATGCCAGATTTTAGAAGCCTTCAAACGAAAAAGATATAGTAGGACTATTGCCAGTTCAGCCCGTTTGTCCGCGATATGTCTGCATTGACGTTTTGCAACACAAAGGTGAGTGGTTTCTTGTCAATAATATCTTTGATTGAATGGTAATGCAACGCGTAAAAAGCTACAAATCCAGGTTAGGAAAAACGTGGCGCTATCTGGTAAAAATGCATTGAGCGTGTTCGTTTTTTCTCATATAATTATCACCTACAAATGGGATTGTGTAACACAAGTTTGCACAACATACGGCCCATGCGCACGTGAAAGCTTTTCTTCTGGCCGGTGAAAACTTTTTCAATTGCAAGGTGTTGCAAAAGCTCGACCACGAGCACGCAATTGTCTCGTTCCATAATTTCTTCCATACTACAACGAACTCTCTACATCAAAATGAAATAGACTTTTGCGGCCTGCTTTAAATTTATGCCGATAAATTGGCACTTCGTGCTTTCCGAGTTGCGCAGGTCTTGTGTAACATCTCACTCCCTCAAATTAGATTACGCAGAGTCCTATGGAATTTAAACGTGGCAGCAATACGCGCCTCAAAAAGCGATGGTACTCAACTCTAAAATAAGCGTGCGGGGACTTTAGGTTTCGGGGTGTGGTGCAAATTTTGATTCTCCTGAAGCTTACGCCCATACAAGGAAAACGAGTAGGAAAGTGTTGCGGGGTGACGATTATGCTTAAGAAAGCTAATTTCCCAAACACACCGGGAAGTTTTGTCACAAGTTTCGCGAAGCTTACCAGAATCTTCAAGTCCTCCGTGCCTCGTAAGCTTTTGGCTCTAACGCAGAAACGTTGGCGAAATAACAACTGTATAAGGTACAGCTTTGTAGGATGGTAATTGATTTCACGCGGTAATGACAACTTTTGCTTATCAGTGGAATACTTGAAGTCCAAAATTTGATGGATTACGGTGCCTTTCACCACCACCTGTCTATGCGCCTGGCAGCAGTGACTGATCCCTATGTGGTTTTGATCTTTTTGTGGGTATTGCAAAAGTGTAGGCAACTCACGCTGACCACGAAAAGAAAATTTGTCATGGTAAGCGAAGTTTGAAACCCACAGTAAAATGCGTCGCTTATTGGTTAGAGACCATTTCTCTTAAATCGCATAAATTAGGGAGAAACGCAATCTTCTGTTGCAAACGTGAATCGTTTTGTTGTTGACTGTGGTGTTGGCGGAGATTCGTGGTTTTAAATTGGTTGTATACATGGGCACATTTAGACGAGGAACACGAGGATGTGACTGAATTATTGCATCATACGCATTCGGCATTTCATTTGGCTTCGTCTTAGTAAAACTGGATCATTTCATCATAAGTGGTTTTCCGGGAGATTTAATGGCAGCGCAGCTACAAGCCGTAACTAGCTGCTAAGTTAAGGTTTGTTGATTACGGAAGTATTTGAACTGAATAGTTCAGCAAAGGGGTCAGTGGAGTATCAGAGGTAATAGCAAGGCTATGAACGTTTAGCTGTGTAGTAGTAGAGTAGTTTGAAACATTTTCGCTTCCTAAGCACTAAAAATACATTTTTTCGATGTTTTAGGCCTTGGGTCGTGAGATGTTCATTTAAACTCACATTTGGGTCGCGCTTAAAAAAGTTTGGGAACCACTGTCCTCGCGCAACCAAACACTGCAGTGCAGCCATGCGCAGAAACACGATCTGCGAATCCGCTAACACGCTTGATGTTTCCTTAAGATCAGTAATCTGACACTGTTAAGTGCCCTTGCAAGTGCTGTAAATCTGATCCTAAACCGGCTGACAAAATGATTGCGACAGCCAACGTATTAAAGTGATAACTCGTTATCAATGGACATTTCAATCCTCACATATACTTCAAGAAGGCCTGAGAGTTTATGGAAATGGGACTTTCCATTGAAGAAACGCTTAGCTTTACTTGAAATGTGCATGTTATGAAAGATCCTTGTTTAGCATTTAGTTATGTTGCTCTTTTTTCTGAAACACTTTGAGACGTAAATGTCTTCTCAAAAAATGCAATCCAGTCTGAAAGAATGGTGTTTGTAGACTTGTTTCAATGTTCCTATGAACAAAATTATTTATGATGAAATATTTTTATAGCAGTATCATCTAACAAGCAACAAATTGTTTCATAGAATTCGGAAATTCTATAACCAATTTTTGAGAAATTTTGAACGCGTCTGCAAATAGATTTTCACTTTAAATAACAATTTTGAAAGTTCTCTGCAATCGTGGAGAATACTGCAACCAACCTTGCCACACAGATGCATAGAGTTTGCGGTCGTTATATCCTTATTTTTTAAGAGCGGAAGCGATCGGCGTTGTGACAAATATTTCTCTTTGTGTCACTAGTGCATTAAAGCGATAATAAACTGCTATACAAGCAAGAGTACAACACATGAAGATTGGAATACAACTTATGTAGAAACTGTTACCTCAACATTAGAAAGTCTCAATCGACACAAAACTCATTGAAATTGCTGGAGAAAATGCAAAGTGAACGTTTTGCCTCCATCATGGTTTTCTGAAGGTTCATTTTTAAAGGTGATCAAGTCACTGAAAAAACTCCTACTTCAAGCTGCTTCTCAACTAAATGCAATGCAGTAGACATGTTATAAAGTGAAATGATAACATGCGTTTGTCTTGGCCAAGAATGTTTGAAATTCTGAAAACATTCTGAATGTGCATTGATTGAATGAAACACTTTTCATAACTGTTTTGACATTAAAGTTACTAAATGAAACATGTACAAAGTTTTTACGTAAAATATAAAATGTCGGATGGCGATGCCGGATCTACATAAAGCAAAGCCTAAATAGCTCTTAGAATAGTCTTGAACAAGACACTGCAATTGAAACAGTAACTTCCATGCGCAAACAAAAACAGCTAGCAAGCCTCTAAAAACATATCTTGAAGGCTTGTTTGATTTGTAAAAGGCAAGCAACGAACTATAAATCTTATTCCAAACCGTGTATTTACGCAATAGGATTTAATTAGAACATAACACCCCATACCAAAAAAATCAGAATCCAATTTAACCAACACTTTCGTAAGTTACACTTCTCTTTCTCATGTACAAATATCCACCGATGGACAACCCACCAAACACCAAAACTGATCCATTCCCACTGACAGCAATCACCCATCCACCTGTAAACATAAATAGCCAAAATTTACCTTTACGCATCCGCAACACTGCGCCTTTACCACTATCAGATTTCTTTCTTGGATTGATCACACTGTCATTAGGAGTTTTTGCTGTGTTTCGCAAAAACATTAGTTTGTTTCTAATGACTTTTGAAACGTTTTTTGTTTGCGTTAACAGGATTATTTGCTGACTTTAACATGGACGGAAATATTCACTCGAAGACTGCGCTTATCGCAATGTTCTGTGAATGTAATTTAACTGAATTGCGTGCAATTTTCATAAATATACCAAAAACGTAATAGCTCGTAGAGATAATTTTTTATTGTAAAACATGGTGCGTGGAAGTCACTTCCCTGCAACATGTCAGCTAAAGCCGGAATTTCTCAACTAATTTTCGTCCGTGGACCGCCATGCCTTTTCAGGTGACTCTTCGGATCCAGTAGATAACCAAAAAATTAATCAGACACAAAACCAATTTACACATTGCATTTAATACACAGTTCTATCTACATTAGTTTACGCTACTGTAGATCTTCTTCCAGACCTTTGGATGCCTTTACCGCTAACAAGCTTTTCGATGTTAGGAGTGGTATTAGATAAGGCACAGCGCAGATCGTTTTCTACTGCTTCAAGGCAATTCCTGTGTTTGGCTTGATGTTTCACAGAGACGAAAAACCACACTTACACAAATAAGTTGACGCAAATGGCAATGCGAAAAGCAAAACTGTCCCTAATTGTTACTTGCTTTGTTGACTAGCAACGAAGTGCATAGAAAATTTGCAGTCCCCTGCAATTGTGCCGAAGAAAGATAATGTTTTAGAGAGCCTGAAGTCAGCTGCTTAAATCCGATTGATTGATTTAATTCTTGCAATGACAGTCGATTTGCCGGCATGACAGCAACAATGCCCTTGAGCCAGATTAACTGTTCTGGTGGGCTTGCATTAAAAGGATGTAGTTCATTAATTTGCTTTCAGAGGCAGGTTCCCAAACAAGGGGCGTACATTATAAACGTCCCAAAAAAACTCAAACCCTGTTAGTCTGAGATTGTTTCCCAATTTATTTGAATACTTTCCAATTCTATTTTAATCGAAACTACAAAAGTTTCCGTATCTTCAGAGGGCTTGAATAGCTCTCTACCTACTGCATATTAGCTGGCGATTTTGGGCCGAAAATGTTGGTTGCAAAATTTTGTTGTAGCAAGATCTAAAGGATAAATATTAATTTCATTCAGGTTCTCAAGTAACTAGACTCTACAACGCCGACCAAAGTGAATCAATCAGCAAAAGCCTGATATCTTAATCAACCAGAATTCCATATTTTATATTCAAATAGAGTTATATTTGATCTTATTTCACCAACTTATTAAGCAGGGTTTCAATGAAAATTACGCCATGAAGCAAGTTTTATTAATGTTTTCCATTGGTTTTGCGTATGTTCATTGTGATTATAACTTTGTAATTATTTGGCGAACAATGCAAAAGCTAATGACGATTCATGGTTGGTTGTTGTATTTTAAACGTCGCCTGCTGAAATTGCTTCTGAATTTTTTTCAAATGTTCAAAGTTCTTGTATGTCAATTTTGGATAAATACAGATGCTCCTCTCATTTTTACTGATAGCCTAGAACAACAACTGCTTTATTCACATTTCGGTAAAATGTCCGATTACACCAAGACCCCAAATAAAAATGTCATCCTGAATCTGCTATTTTCCGCAACATTCATGAAAGTGTAGTTGCTGAGAGTGTTTTCATAACAAGCTCAGGAATGTCGTATGCGATCGAATCCGTTAGGCTTCTTGTTCTGAGGCAGGTTTTACGGACTGTTTGTACGGCATCATGAAACTATTTACCAGCCACCACTGTAAAAATTTTTAGCGCAAACGCATGCCAAACATCTTGTTTCAACGTTGAGCTTCATCGATTGGGTTGTATCTGCACAAAAGGAACCCATACTCTAGTTCGATTTTATTTCTTTTGTCAATTGTGTACTCCCTTTTGGAGTGTCACAAGTGGTCTGCGGCGCCCGTCTCTACCTATGTGCACCTGATTAACGCTATTTTGCCTATGTAAGTGGATAAGTCTAATAGAAAACTAAGGAAGATTGGAAAGGGGCAATGCAGATGAAATTGTTAACTAAACCATCCAAAAAAGCACAAGAAGTCAAATGCAAACGCGTAAGTGCCAACCGTTATCCTCAAAGTCCATTATCACCTCCGAGAAGATTCCAATAGCAGTTTGGTCAAGTAAATGTTAGAACCAGGGATATATGGCGTTTGTGTTTTTTATAAAGTCCAGAACACCGAAAATTGTGTCTATTCCAGTTTCGATGAAAAAATTTTGGGACGTTTTGGGTTCGAACGTTTTTTGGGATGACGAAGCAACTGGAGCACGTCAAAAGAGTTTCTGCTGACGCCACCGCAGCCTAACAAAATGATTCAATGCGCAATTGCATTTTTCCTCGTAAAACTCCAAAAAAAAAATGAGTCAGCATATTCACAGTTCTTTATGAGCCTCCTTGCGTTAGTGGTTGGCAAATTGCTACCAACACAACAAAATTAATAAGTTAAGCCCCTACGTATTCACTAGGGAATTACTTGATTAATTTGTACATTTTTGGTCATGACATGCCAATCACAAACGTTTGTTATGGGTCAAAATGACCATAACATGGACTATGAAGAAAATGACAAAAATCATTAGTAGTGAAACTACCATTAGAATCTCCATCAATGACCTACCGTCAGAAGCGTAAAATGTTAATGCGTGTTTGAAAATGTACAGATATTACGCGCGTAAGTAACTAGAAAATATTAGGCTTGTGTTCTTTAGAATCGCAGAACTTAATAATTTACCGTCTTTCTATGTTGTTCATTTAACACAGAGTTAAACAAAGCATATTTAATTGTGTTAGTATTTATTTGGTACTGATTTATAACATTGTACATGGTTGCATACGCGTTCTGTACCAATACTATGCTAGAAATGTATATATGTTATTGAAAAATTGTTCCCTTAACAGCAGGAGTTGCACGTCACAACAAAACCATTTTAGGAAACTAAATATTATGAGCAATGCCGAAAAACTACCGAAACTAAATTCTCCTAGCCGAAAAGGTCCGAAGTGAGATACCTAATAAACATACTTAACTCATAATTTAATGTTTACGCAGGAAAACTAAGGTGAATTAGCACAAAATGGAATTAATAAATAGATTACAGGAAATTTGTTCTTCTAACCAAGGTGAAAAAAATCCGCTGCGTCCATATGGAATTAATAGTAATGAAGAATTCATAAAACCCTTAGCCGAAATGGTTCCAGAAAAAGCCTTATGTATAGTAACAAATTGGCTGGTTAATAACGCAACACCTGGTTATGAAATAACCTTACGTATAGCTGACTCTGTAGAAAGACAGGTTTATGAAGCTCAATTGGTAACAAAAGGGCGAACAATTTATATTACAAATATACGCAAAGCACCTGAACTAATTGGCAAACTATTACATTGCTGGGTTGAGGGTACAAATAACAACACCCTTACAAGGGAAAAAATCATGTATAGCAGCGAACATGCTGACTTAATTGAAAGCTTTCTTGAAACGGATAGTGCAAGCAAAGAATAAGAGGTGCTGAAATGCGTGAGGCCCAATGCATGAGTGATTTACGCCGGAATCTTATGCAAATGTCTCGCGTGAGAGCGCAGTGCAAAAGCCTTACGCACAATCGACGTCATCAAAAGGAGCTCTAGCACCAAAGGTTCGCCAATAAGAACTCAGGAATCAAGAGTTTCTCGAGAAAGAGCTCTAGAACTAAAAGTTCACCAATGAGAAGCTTAGAACTGAAAGTTCACCAATGAGAACCGTAGAACT
>Ga0210059_1010175_pt1 | contig 14564 bp, 8 predicted proteins | sample Ectturendosymbi2_FD_188042 | JGI IMG/M metagenome (GOLD analysis project Ga0210059, IMG submission 188042) | Ecteinascidia turbinata endosymbiont from Florida, USA - Sample 2 (SPAdes) (version 2) | ecosystem: Host-associated > Tunicates > Ascidians > Unclassified | place: Key West, Florida...
TTTGGATTTTCGGATCTGGATCGGATTATGTTTTGAGCAAAATTTTCAGATCAGGATCGGATTCGGATACTATTGAAATTTTTCGGAGCGGATCGGATTATCAAATTTCAATATCCGCACAACACTGACGCCTACCACCGTAACTTGAAGTAACCTTTGAAGATTTGCTGCCATGTTATTGTTACGCAACAAAGACCAACAGTAGAACAATCCGCACGCAAGCTTCGAAACCTACTTTTGCTGCGAAAGGAGCACAGAAACAGTGAACCTGGTTCGTGTGCAGTGTGAGTGTCATACCGGAAAATATACCGTCATTGCAAGAAATGAATATATTAAATTGGAATTAAGCTGGTGATTCAGGTTTATTAGAAATTTTGGGTTCTTACTCCCAATTTCCAGGGGGCCAAATGCCCGTTTTGCCCCCCTGCGGACGCCCATGGGTGCGGGCGTCACTTTATTTTTATGAAAGGGGTGCCAGCTTCGAAAAACCTTGGGAACCTATGGTGTATAATGCGGTAGGCTACGTTGGAACTTCGGTGTTGCAATAATCTCTAACGCATGATTACAAAAGAGAGCGTATTATGTTATTTGCAGCTCATGAGCTACCAACATTTACGTTAAAGGGTTCAACTTGCCAAACATACTCAATTTCAATAATACCTGGCTGCGAACCGTCGAAAATTCAGGTTGAGAAATCCTGGAGCAAACGAATAAAGCCGAGTGGTACGGCTTACCGGAGACTAACAGCCAACAGGGAAAATATTGACGAAATATGCCGGGTCCATATATGCATATGAAAGCAGAAAAAATGGGAAGAGTAATGCTGAGAAACGTGGCTACAAGCAGCAAATGCAGGAATCATAAATCGACAATGAAAAACAAGACCCATTGCAGTTTGTGAGTGTTTGATTACCCCTTATATCTGTTATAAGAACGAAACATGATCTTCTTTCACTTTACATGTTTGTAAGCAAATTTGTGGGGTGGAAAGGGCGGCACTTAGCCTTGCTACACCACTGGTTGTAATCACTGCTGAGCAATGAAAAGGCGGATGTCCTATGTGGCAGGATTTGGTAATAAAGTTTTCCAAATATGCGTCTGTTGCTAACGAACGAAGGTAAGCAATAACACTATGCACGAGTAATGGGATGAACGCATCAGATAGACCAAGTTTGCATGTCATGATGGAGTCTGCGAGCCAGAATTTCCGAAGCAACGAGAGACAATTTTAAGCATTTTTGACCTATTGTATCAAAATGGATTCTACAACCTAATAAGTTTCCAAGCAAGTGGTGACAAAATTAAAGTTTAAAATCTTTTATACATTCTAAGCGATATAAACCACAACTGGGACGTAACGTAAACAATGAAACATTCTTTACATTACTGCGATTAGATTATAAAAACCATTATTGTAACCTACTGTATGCAGTATGCACACTTTTTTTCAGTAAAAGACGGGGATACTACACACGAAATATTAACATACATAAATGTTTACATCTGCAAAGTAGGTATCCCGCCATCGCTTCTTTTAATTTATTTGTGTTTTTTTGTGTGACCCCCTTGAACGAGAAGAGCCGGATTAAATGGAACGCGATGCCCCGGGCAAAGTCATGACTGCGAGGCCCTTTAAACCAGTGGTTCTTAACCGGGGAGGCGCGCCACCCCCAGGAGGACATGAAGAAATTTCCTGGGGGCGCGAGCCCTTACATGCTCTACAACATGAAAAGTTTTTTAATGGGAATGTGTACCTTCCAAACGTTACGCCAGTGCGATATTTTACGTCGCTACTTGTTATTTGGTTTAGTTCCGGAAGAGATGGGAGTTGGGGTTAAGTTTTTTGAAGTTTGCAGGCCGAATTCGAGCCTGCATCTCAGGGGTGCAACTAGGGGGACTGTTTAGATGGCATACCAAGTCCCTTTGACAATGACATCTGTGCCTTTCTCGCATTTGAAAACAGCATGGTGCACATAGAATTTCAAGGTAGCGGGCTGCATCGCAGAGCGGCTCGCCTAATTCCAAATGAACATGAATGCATACATTTTGCACAGCTCCGTGCATCGTGGAATAACGCTATGGATTTCTGTAATTTGACGAGCTTTCTGCAATGAGGCCGTACACCTGCATGATACTAATTTTCTACAGCACTCCCGCCATGTTCTTCTGTGATGCGACGATGTATATTTACGACAATTCAAATGCACTTGAGCCACACTTGTTGAATGTGAGACTAGGTTTATGCGGCTTGGCTGCTACAGGCCACAATACGATGTCGATTTCTCGACCAAAGGAAGATAGTAACTTTGCTTTCTGGCCATCCCAAACGCGTCACTCAGCTGTTTAATCTCGGAACCGTGTCTTTTACTCAGACTAAGTGGCGCGGAGTAAGTGTTTAAGTCCAGAAATGAAAATAACATTTCTATCTGAATATCCGGTTTATGCGATTAATAACAGAACTATGTTTTTCGCATCAGAACGGTTTTGTTTGGGATTCTGGAATCTTTTGCGAAAACGCGGTTATGGCGTTTAACCGATATGCAATTAGTCGGAGTAATCTGTATTCATTTTGCGAAGTAGTGTGCGGTTGCAAAGCTATGCTGAGTGAATAAAATAAGAAAGAATTTGCAAAAGTTCGCATAAGTCTGAAACAAGCAACTCCAACACATTAAGCATGCGGGCTATAGAGTGGGAACATGCATATCTGTGAGTCCCGATTAATCTTGCGTAATGTCGCTTAAAGGGAAGCGTTTTCCATCTAATGTTGCAAAACAACGTTGCACCAAATATTGGCCAAAAATTGTGAAGTAATCACTGTTCTATAATTTTGTGTGCAGGGGTCTGTACAACCTGCCGTGGCGAGCGAGTATTAGTGGTCATCAGGTTCAATGCAACATTCCTACCTTTGAGGCCTTATTGTGAAAATATATGTACCTCTTTCTTGTCGGAACCAGGGGGTGGCATGGGCCTAGGCCCTCTACACATTCTTCTGGGGGGGACCTTTCCTCCAATCTTAAATTTTGCATAAATAAGTTTTTGTAACGCAATAAGTAAGAACAACTATAGTTACGTTTATGCACTCGTCAGTGTGGCGTAGATATATAGGGTGTAGTTTAGGTAGGGATCGTGGAGGGCTTATAAAACATTGCATAAAATTGATTAAACATGCTGAAAAAGTTTAATAGCGTCATATTTCAATGCTTGTGACGTCACAGTTGCCAATTCAAACCACAAAAATTTTCTATAGTTATTTAACGTGCACTTGTGCCCCCGCACATTGAAAAAGATTCCACAACCCATGCATATGGTTGGTTGGTTGGTTGCACGCTTTGATGCAGTCAGATTGTTTGTATTTCTTATTCTTTGAACACTACAACAGCAATTTACTTTGCAACTGAGTGCTCGGACGTTACAGTGTTTGTTTGAGGGCGTGAGCATTCCACAATGTTTTACTCTACCTGGCCTTGACCAGGGTTGGACTCAGTGTCCTGCTCTCAATGTAGTGTTGTACCAAGTGGTAAGGGTTAGTGTTAAGAAAGTGTCTGTAACACTGTTGTTCTACTTCAAAACTTGCTATTAATCGTTCTGTTTTATCTGTTTTTATCAATCTGCATTGTCCAGATAGTGTGTGTTTGTACTCTATGGACTTCGTGTCTGTCACAAAACCTTTGAAAGATTAAATAAATCTTCCAAGAAATACATTATTTTACAACTTATTTCAACTCAGGGGGCGTGAAACAAAGGAAAATTCCTTAAGGGAGGCGTGGTGGAAAAAGGCTAAGAACCACTGCTCCAAACGCTTTGCTCAACTGCGTAGCGTTTCACATAGCCTCGTTTCAACTTTGCAGAAGCACCGGCAAAAAACGCCAAAACTGATACGATGTGGTAGCCTACACTTCAGAGACAATTGGGGGTGACCATGTACGGCGGTTTGCATGTGGTTAATTTGTTCAAACACGACATGGTGAGATTGCAGTTCGCTCATGTCCGCTCCTTCGCCTGCAGAAGCAAGTTCCCAAGTCGCGAAACTTCCTAGCGGATTGTTCTACTGTTGGCCTTCATTGCGTAACAATAACACGGCAATAACTCTTCTAACGTTCACTTCAAGTTACGTATGCAGTTCTTCCGCCCGTGACCAAGGCTCCCACTGTGGGTTTTTTCCACTCAGATCTGCTTTATTTAGTCGACCTGGGTGTCTAGGTCAAATCATGTAAAATCGCATTAAATCTGGGTTTTTTGAAGTGATAAATTCCTCAGCAACTTCAAAGTGTTCAATAATATGAAGATAACTTGTGTTTGCATGCGCACATCGGGTAAAACAGAACGTGTTCAGTCGGTTTCATATCCTCATATAAGATCATTGTCGGGGTTATACTGTATATGTAATGTTATTGTCTAATGTCAATTGAAGGAACTGGTGAAACAAGGGTAAGGACTGATTGTTTAAATATCGATGTTTCCCTACACGTACAAATTAAAAAACAAATTTCAGTTAGAAGGCATTGGGAATATATTACTGTGGGATTTTAGATCCCACTGTAGTTCAATATTGCATAAAATTTCCTAGGGTTTCCTAACAAATGCACTCCTGCTAGTGAGAGATAGCATCAAGGGAGTATGTTACCAGCGTTATTAAAAACGTCTTGAGCAACAAAAAGGTCGTCCGAATGTTAATGTTTACTTTGCAGAAGAAAATTTGGAGAGGAACTGTAATTAAATCAGTATTCGATTTCGTTTCAGTTCAAATAAGCACACTCATATGTTTTTGTTCGTAACAAAAGCTTTCTGTTTTTTTATTGTACAAATACGGTTGTTGTGGTGTGCAATCTGGGTTTATTTGAAATCACTGAATGGGAGCCCTGTATGTGGCTGTTCTATTGAAAACAAATATCTTGGAAGTAATGCAGCGAGACAGTGACACTGTTGATAGCGGTAAGCCACGTTTAGTTTTATACTGTGTGAAAAAAAGCATGAGTATATCTGTAGCAGTGCTTCCACAAATTTGAAAAATTCTTTGTTAGTGTGAGGCTGTGATCAACGTACCCGAATTAATAGATTTATCAAACGACTCTTATGCAGGCTTCTTTTCGCACAGTATAAAAATACGTGGCTTGTTAGAATATGTCTATGCAGACTTGTGGGAATACGCAGGGTTGTCCATGGGACATATTTATCTGTCCCATTCCCATCCCATAGCAATTTATGCCTGTCCCATCCCATGGGACGTTTCCCATGGAATTCCCATAGGAATGACATTCCCATGGACAAGCCTGCGAATACGTGTTTATCGTTAAGGTTTAGTTCTGACTTCTTATTGAGCACTAAGTGTAAAACTATATTTGTTGTGGCGAGTTTTCGTAATTCATCTGCTCAGTTTTTTTAGGCTGCATGGTGTTCTAACTTTAGTAGCGTTTCCTATATTCTTGTCAACATATAGTTCTACTGCTCACTGCTTGAAACAGTTTGAGAGAGTGTCTAACTTCCCTGTTTTTTCGCCGCTCGTGTTGTTCTGGATTCTTCTGAAATTATGACGTATTTGTAAAAAGTGCTTGAAAAAATGGACATTAGGCAGTTTATGAAAAGAAAAAGCGTTTCTATAGCCCAAATGTAGGAAAAATTTCAGACAAAAGATTGAGAATTGATGTTCAACCAGCACAGACTAATTGGGTAGAAAAGGTGAAGCGTTTTGTGAACGTCCTTTTACATTACATTGTCAGCAACCTGTAAAGGATAAAAAAAATTTCGACGTTGACCCCTCTCTGGAAAAATTCTGCGGACGCCCATGGATGCACTGATTTCGATCTAATTCTTGGACCATAAAACGTGATGATGTTTGGTTTTTAATTCTTTCAAGTCACTCAAAAACGATAGATGCCAAAGTTGACAGTTTCCTTAACCTATATACTAAAGGCAGTAATCAAAAATATTTGACACGTGGTGAACCACCAAAAACATGAAAAATCAGTAAAAGAGTGTTTTGATATTCAAGCGCGAGGCCCCGGACATTTGCCCGGTTTGCCCAATGGTTAATCCGGGCCTGGGAACGAGTAAACGATTAAAGCTAAGTGTTGCATCAAACCGCAGATTGAAGGCCAACGGATGAATAAATTTAATGAAATATTCCGGGCCCACAGATGCATACGTAAAGAAGGCAGAAAAAATAGGAAAAGTTATTATAAGACTGTTTGCGAACAGACAGGGCAAGAATGAAAAACAAGACCCATTTCAGTTTCCAAGTGTTTGATTCTGACGTTCAAGATACTTTATTGATCCTTATGCCTTTAACAAGCACGAAGCATGATCTTCGTTCATTTCACATTCTTGTAAGCAAATTTGGGGATGGAAATAGGGTTGCCAGATGGCCGGTATTTTACTGCTAATTTAGCCCAGAACCGTAAGAAGCCGGTATTTTAAAAGCCAGTGCCTGAAACCGGTATTTTGAAAATAGATAATCTGCAGTAACTGCAAAAAAACTAACGCAGAACTTCTCAAAGTATAATGAATCTAGTAGCGAATCTTGTAGGACAGTTCCTTCATCTATGAGCGAAGTCCACATAAGGGAAATTGTTACTTGTGCCTTAAAACAACACACATTGTCTCTCCGTTTTCCCTCTTCCTTTATTTAACCATACTTAGCATCTTCCGCCGTCCTAAAGGTGATCTGCATGAGCATTTCTTTTGGCAATCAACCGTGTATCTGGCGTAGGTGGGGGTTGTTGTCTGAACTACTGCAGTAGGCTATGCAGTATCAGTATCAATTTATTTACGAACAACCATAAACAAACATCAAATCATGCAACAGAAAGCAAACCACATTAGAACAGCGTTTATTTTGTTCCCAGGGCATCTGAAATAACCATACGGTTTCATTGTAGGCAGAATGGCAACACTTTTATGGTCGGCCCATGGCGGCACTTAGCCTCGCTGTGCCACTGATTCAGTCTCATGCTGAAAGACAGTAAATACCTGTATCAAACACTTGAAGACGGTAGAACCAGACCAATAATCTGAGAGCACACAAGCAAAGCCACACCATTCCATACAATCAGGGGCGTAACGAGGTTAGATGGCGCCCGGGGCTAAAAACAAATTCGGCGCTCCCCCTGGTCGAAGTTTGGCGCCCCTATAAATCTGAGTTCTTTCGAAGGCAAATTTACTGTATTGAAGAAAGTACTTGTGACATTGTTGGGACTTTTCGGCGCCTCCACCAGTAATTCGGCGCCCCTTCAGTGATTCAGCGCTCCCATAGTGAATTGGCGCCCGGGGAATTGTGCCCCCCCTTGTTACGCCCCTGCATACAATTGATAGTTTTCTTTTTACCTTTCCTGTAAAATGCGACAAATTAACCGCTCAAGCAATCCTGGCCCCTGATCATAATATCGATTGAGCAAGCCTGAAGGCTGTGAGAAATCAGTTGACACCGTCTTGAATAATTTTGATCAATCGTTGGGTTCGACGAGTCTCAGTTTTGTTGCAAAGGACTTGCATTAGCTGGACTAGGAATAAATGAATATCGTGTGTAGAGAATTCTGCGAGAGAACTCTGGTTGAAATGTTTGACGAGCCCCATTTTTTAAACCAAGCCATATAAAAAAAGAAACTAAAATGGTAAAGGTATGACATTTAGTTTTTCTATGTGGCCCTATTTCGTATTCAAATCAAGGATTTGCCTGGATTTGCAACAAGTGGTTTCATCGCTGTAATAGGCTTTACTTGCACATTTCGCAGACTCGATTCCTTCCTTGATCAACTTTCGTGAACGTAAGAATGAAATTATTGCTGAATCTGATGGTATGACTTTAAAATTTCCTTTTGAAATAAGCGAATTTTTCAAAACTTCAAGGTCCGCTTTCTCTGTCAGGATTGGAACCAAAAGCTTTAATATGTTTGAGTGAATGTGATAACATACCGCCACAATGCAAAAAATTTATTTTTTTAGACTGCAAAGATTAGGCCCTCAAATATTAAATGTGGACAATTGCAAATTAAATAATAAACGGCCTACCAACTGCATCTCCTTTGTCTTAGTTGTTTTTCAACCGAAGGCAAACGCGCACAGCACTCGAAATATTGCGGTTTATACGATTTCGAAGGGCTGCAGCGACTTTTTGCTTTTCATTAAGAAATGTTATCGAGTAAAACAAAGACCGGTTCGAACCATGATTATAGCAAAAGATCCTAACTCTCTCTTGCAGTTTTTTGTAACCATTAAGTGGCGCTCAGTGGATTAAGTTCTTAGAGCCATTTCTTCCTGTTGACATTCTGTGAATAAATGAGGTTGGAGCAGGAGTTCACAAACTTGCGGTTTTTAATGGGATTTCAGAAACCGTCAAAGAGCTATGGAGCCACATTGAACCCTGCGGAGGGCGTTTGTAGCTGGAGATGTAAAGCTCACTTTGTCTCCAAAAACATCAAAATTGTTAGGTGTTGGATATAAACAAACACTATTAAATACAAAGCACATTTTCTCATTTGACCTTCGCTTCAAGAGTGCTCTCATTTCAAAGGCGTGTAACGTTCATGGACTTATAATGATCGAGTGCGAGCTTTTGGTTGTGCAGCCTGTTTTTTGAAAGAAGTTTGTGTTACTCTGAGATTTTTGAGATGAGTAAATCAATAAAAAAGAGTTGAAAATCTTTCTGTACATTCTTCTTTTCAACGTTAAATAAAAAAAGACTTGCGGTTTGTTGAGTTGCTGAAAACAGTGTATGATTACCCTAAAAAAACTTCCTCTCTTTGTTTGCACACTAACTTGTCTAACCGTTATCTTAATCTAAATGGTAATTGCAGTTCTGTTTTCTCCGTTTAGAAACCATCTACATGTGAAAATGATTGCTTGGATCTCAGTGTGTTTAGCAACTAAGTAAAGAAAATGACAGCGACAGACTCAGAACAAAAACAAATACGTCGTCTGATTAATATCGCGTTTGGGAAAAGACGATACTGTTCAAGCTCATCAAACTCCAGAAATATTCTTCGACTGTGTGAATACCTCCTCTGTAGAAAACTGCAACTTACATGTGACGACGAAGGTGAAGAGACTGATCCAGTCGAGTCTGCGAAGATTTTGTTCGGACTCGGTCGCATTTATCGTCTGCAAAGTCCAAACAAAGTTGCATTAATTAAAAGTGCAGTTCTGTACAATGCAGCTCTGGCGAGACAGGCAGATGATAAAAGAGTGGAGAGAGATCTCAATGATTTGTGCAGTCACGTCTTATCCCTTGCAAGGTCTGAATCATCTGGTCATGTTTTGGTGGATCAAGCTAAAAAAATATCGATAAAACTTAAAGCATTGCGAGAAATGGTAAAACACAGGCTGCGCGACACGAATGACTTCTCTCATCATAGTAAGCACATGCAGAAAAATTCACAAGAAGAGAAAAGAATCGAAGTTATTGACGGGATTCAGGAAATCGTTTATAAGAATTACGTTGAAATCATGCAGAATCTCATGGATTGGTGCGAATCACTTCTTCCCAGTCTTCCTTGTAAGTATGCCTTGGTTGGGATGGGACGTTTAGCAAGAAAAGATGTCACTCCGTATACCTTTTTTTCACCTGCACTTGTATTAGAGGAAGGAGTTCAGCAACAGGACAATTGCGCAAACGTTCTTGAATGTTTCAGATGGTTGTGGACGATTTTTGAAATTGTAATCACGAACATTGGAGAAATTGGTATTTCTGAGGACGTTTTACCATTCCTAAAATGTCCTGCCAAAGATGAAGTTATTACTTTCATTGATGTATACGATTTCATGGGCATTCGCACCAGGAGTGTGCTTCGAAATGGAGTACGCTTGGTTTGCAATCAGCGAAAGCTGTGCATTACTGACCTTATATTCTCTATTGGTGAAATGCTGAGTTTCCTAGAAGACGAACAAAACATTATTTTGAGTTATGGATGTGCTGGTCCTTCAAACACAGTGGTTGCAAAGCAACCCTCTTGCTTTGTATCTGGCAGCACGGCTGTTTATAAAGAACTTCAACGCAGAATATCTGAAGAAAAGAAACAACTTTTATCGTCTACTAAGTGGTCCAAGCGCGCGCAAGCAATGACTCAAATGTCTATTCCAAGTTTTTCTTCCCCTGTTGCAACGGCAAGTCCATTGTGCTGCGAAATTACGGATATTGTGTATAGAAGATTGACATTTTATGTCACAGCTTTAGGAAAGTGTCACCAAATAACTGATCGCTCAACTTTCAACATTATTCGAAAGTTGCGCGAACAACAACATATCAATTATTCCTTTGCACACGACCTGCTTCATGCTGTGGCAGTTTCTTATCAGGTTCGCTTGGAATTTGACTTGATGGAAGGAAAACGCATTGACTGGAACGAGACAGAGTGCGTTGAGGAAGAATTAATTGTGCTTTTCAACAAAATTTTAGGTCCGGAGAATTCTGTGATGTTCATGAAAATTGTTCTCAAATCTCGAAGAGAAGTTGTTCGCTTGCTCGGTTTATCAAATTTAAGCATCGTGGAAAAGTCGAGTGTCTTAGATAAACTTATAAGTTACTACTGGTTTAATCAAATACAAGATGCTGTAGGTGAAGCCGAAAATTTGCAGAATGAGGGACTACTTGATTTTGAAACTAAACAAGTAATTATACCTCTTCTTATGGAACTAGGCAATGATTGCTTGATGGATGAAAAGAATACTGAAGCTTTAAAAATCTTCCAGTTTGCTCAAAGCTTGTTTGACGACACGCTGTCACGTGACTTTCCTGAGAAACTAATTGAGTGTGTGCATAAGCACGGTGTTTGCTTGTTTGGTTTTTACCACTACGACGAAGATCAAAGAACTTATCCTGAAGCTCCTGCTGAAGAGAGAGAGGCTTGCGGAATGTTTGAGCAAGAGCTTGAAATGAGATTAAATATCTCGAGAAACAAACGTGAAGACCTTGGCATAGCTCGCTGTTACAGGCTTCTGGGACATAGTTGTTTTCGTCTCCGAGAGTTTAACCAAAGTTTGCAGTATTTCCATGAGGCTAAAAAAATTTACGGACTTTTCAATGAACCGCACTGCCAGATGTGCGTAAGAGATTGCTTCCGTTGGTCAGGTATGTGTTTGGGTTTTATGGATAAAGACTTGGAAGCTTTGCATTATCATTTGCAGGAACTGCCATTACGCAAAAAATATTCACCGCATCCAGACAGCGACAGTTTATTAGCAACATGTTACTACAACATCGCTTACTGCTATTTTAAGCACTTTGACTATGAGAAAGCACTGAAAAACTTTGAAAATGCTCAACCCATATTTATGAAGAGTTACGGCATAGATCAGGAACGTAGGGTATGGAAAGTGCCACTTATGAAAGGACGGTGCTTGGCAGGATTGGGAAGACATGAAAATGCAATACCTGAGTTCCAAGAAGCCTTGCGCTTGTGTAAAGAGTTCACCAAACAACCCACACAACAACATGACATAGCTATGTGCATCTACAACTTGGGGAATTCTTTGTTTGATCTCTTGAAGACTGAAGCTGCTTTGGATGCTTTTGTTCAAGCTAAACACATGTTTCAAGATCTCAACAGTGGCATCAGCGTTCAAAATGATGTTATCCATTGTGAGAAGATGGAGAAATGGTGCCGCGAAAGACTGCGACGATTTTCTTTCCAGCATCCTGTTCGGATTCCCTCCTTAAATCAATAACCTTGCCAAAGTTTTGCTCATCAGTCACGGATCTTATCTGTCTTTGAACTGTGAAATTTATGAAATGTTATGTTTATTTCTCGATTTTAGTCGCAAAGATATCGTGAATGCTTATGCTTTACCTTACACCCGGATGGATTGCCCTGCGCAAAAAGCTTTGAGGATGTCCCTCACATTTTTTCAATTTAATATAGGTTTACGAACCGCGGTTTACGTTCTGATGGTCTTCAATAGTGTGAATGTCATGAATGCACCTCACTTTGGCCTGACCGGTTACTCCGCTTCCTCCCAGTCATTGTGACGCCTCTTGACTGGTTTGCAGCAAGATATTGCATGATGCACGCTTTTAAGGAATAAGCATGTGTAGATCCACACACAATGCGCACCAAATTTAAAAATTGCAGAAGTGTCCAAATTTTTTGTGTTTAAATAAAACAAACTAGAAATATATTGCCCCACCCACAATGCCCATAATAAAGCAATGTAATCGCAGCACACAGCTCATATGTTGCGCCGTCTTCGCGACATACCCTCTCACAAATACGAAACTGACTTAGTTTTTTATAAATAGCATGCAATTTGCTTTTAAATTTGTCAAGAGCAGAGTTTGTTTATTAATGCAACCGAATTAACACGATGGAAGTGTTTTTGTGAGACGTTAACTGTCTCAGAACGGCACGGAACAGTTTCTCCGACAACAGTCAGATCGCTGTCGTTTTTTATTTCTTTACTGCTTAAAAGGAAGTGCCAGTATTGAACGCATAGTTGCGAATTCGTGACTGACTACCTAGTTCAGGAACCACCACTTAAGATTTTCTCTTTCTGACTACCTTCAAATATGAATGCCGGCAGTTGCAGATAAATACGACTCTGAATATTTTTCCAAAGACAAAAGTCCAATTCAGTAGTGAAAGCAATCCTTTTGTTGTTTAACAAACCCACCAGCAAATGCTAAACTTTGTTTTGATTCCTGCACGGAGATTTTTGACACAACGTAATGCATTCAATTCTTAGGGCTACTTTGTTTCATGGTGCTAAACGTAGTTGCTTGCAGAATAATTATGAGCAATTACCTTTTGGTGGATTTTTCACATTTTGCTTTTGCATGGTATTTTTTGTTGTTTACGTTTTCCGCTCTACAGTAATTTTCTACGAAGATTATTTTCCGTGCGCCGTCTGGTATTGATTGCATGTCAACATAAATCTAGCGAAGAATTTCTCTCAAGAAGGTTTGCTGAACAGCTATAACTCGAACCATGCTGGGCAGACATGAAACAAAGTGGATGAACTGACTGTTTACTTTACGCTTTCTCGTAGTTTCAGCTCAGAATTTGCGCAGCTTTTTCGTTGGAACGCGGCACAAAAAGTCATGTCACCACAGTTTGGACAATGCAGCCATCAACGACTGCAAACAGGCGGTCCTATCGTCGGCAACGTTCTTATGAATGCGCGGATGACTTGTACCGCGAATTGTACGTATTTCGTTGTGTATTTTTAATAGATTTTTCGTTCCGATCTGAATTTTTTAATTGGTAAAATGTGTTTCACGTAGAAAGAAACAATTGAATAACTCGCATTTTGAAATGTTTTGTTTAACTCAGAAGTTTCCAAACTGGGGTACATGTACCTCCAGGGGTACTTTTGACTTTTCAAGGGGTACATTATGTGTGCCATAATATTCTTATCTAACTCTTCTGTTGTAAGGATAATTGATGAAATTTGGAGGTGGCAAATTTTGCACGTATTCTCGCTAGTTTGCAATGTTTTACCAATGTTTGAATACAGGAATACAATGATTCCCAAGAGGTCCACTGAGAGGTCCTTCCACGAAAATGATAATTAATTTATCATTCAATGATGCTTATGCAGAAGATTCTATATGAGCCTTTCTTGTCAATAATAGGCATTATCGCGCTTGTGTAATGCTGGTGTACAGTCATGACTAGCTGCTCGTGAAAGCTCAGAAGGTGGGCTTTGCAGTAGTAGCATTGTTGTAGCTAAAAACTCAAGATCGTTCGGACATTGTGACCAGCAAAAGCTTAACAATGAGTAGAAAAAAAGAAAATATTCATAAATATATTTAAAGGTCGGGTTTACATTTACGGAAATGATTTTTAACCTGGGTTCGCGACCCCAGAGGAGTTATGAACCATTTTTGGAGGGGTCGCGAGTAAATATTTTATGTACACAGCCAGGGTTTATTTTAAAGTTTGACCTTGGTGACCATTAAGATATTTTGTGAGACAGCAACTCTTTCATCTAAATAGCGAGATAGACATAAAGCAAGGTTTTAGTGTATTTTGGTGGTGGTCACAAACGAGGTCTTACTGTATATTGAGAGACCGTTTCTGTCCCTCCAACACCTTGAAACACTGCACACAGCTGTATTACATTTGCCTTATTCGAGTATGAAGGTGGGTCGTTGGTTTGTTGTGGGTTGCTATAATGGGTCGCAATGAAGAAAAGGTTGGAAACCACTGATCAACAGCAAACAATGGTTTCGACATGCCTATGTGTATACTTTGTCAAAAATCACTGGGAAATGATTCGATGAAACTACAGTGGATTTAGCTTTTCGCATTACGACTTGCCGTTCCCTACTCGCTATTATATTACGTACGTGAGATCTGGTTTGTATCAACTTGTCATTCGCGTCAAGGGATTTCGTGTGTCCGCGCATGACCTCGATACGCATTGCTTTATTCGGTTTTGTCCATCGGCGTGCACACCACGCTTTCAGAGAGAGTCGAGTTGTGTATCGCTAGTGCACGGATCACGTTGGCTGTTTCTGGTGTCGCGCCATCGTAGCTTTTCTGCTGCTGCTAATCAGAAGCCTTTTGTAAATAAAGATTTGTGCACCAGGAAATCTGTGAAACGAACTATCAAAGTGGTGAGAGCCAAACGCCTTG
>Ga0210059_1010177_pt1 | contig 14563 bp, 8 predicted proteins | sample Ectturendosymbi2_FD_188042 | JGI IMG/M metagenome (GOLD analysis project Ga0210059, IMG submission 188042) | Ecteinascidia turbinata endosymbiont from Florida, USA - Sample 2 (SPAdes) (version 2) | ecosystem: Host-associated > Tunicates > Ascidians > Unclassified | place: Key West, Florida...
TTTACCCATGATTTTAATTTATAACGAATTCGATTGGTTAATTTAAGGGGCGTATGCAGCTTGCTGGTCCACCGACCTAGGACAGTACACAGTATTTCACATCGTTGCGCAATAACGGAAATAACAATCACGTTTTTATTCAAGCTTCTTCTGAGCCTGGTCTTCTTTCTTCTCTGGGTGGGAAGAGAGAGTGAGTTTGCATTTTTGATTCTGTTCTCGAAATCTCTCTCGAATGATACTGAGTCTGATACGAGAGAATCACTTATGTTCCTGGTTTACAGCAAAGAGCAGATTTCTTAAAGTGAGAGAGTGTTATTTTGCATTGTTGATTCCTGGCAAATGGGAGTTTCGTGACGAGTATGTACAGACCATAAAGTGTCTGCTACAGCAGTATTGGACTGATATAGGCAAATACTGCAGCCTATATGGTCAACTACCAAGGAATGTGCGCAAATGCACATTTCCAATGACAACTGACTTATAACCTCAACAAGAATATTTTATAGAAATAGCAGTGCTTCACTGGACTGCATTAGCGTTAGTGAATTATGCAGGGCAATAAATAGTACAGTTGCTACTGTTCATGAAGACTTCACTTCACAGCATTAAATTGAAACATTAAAAGTTGTCAGGATGCAACATAGGGAATTCATTGCATGAAACAAACAGAAAATATGTAAACCTAAGCAGTATGAAATCACAGCTACATTACTACCACACAATATATTACCGCTGCAGTTACGTAGTTAGTTCTGTTCATGAATACTTCCCGGTAACAGATTAACTTTTGCAAATCTCACAACATCAAGGAAGTTTGAAACACGAAAACTTCGCAGTATCATTTTATCACAGCTACGCCACATTACTACCACAAAACATTTTGCAGCTACATTTTAGTTGTACACTTTACACTACAGCATCAACAGCTAGAGGTTTGCAAATATTAGTGTTAATTCAATCGGAATGGTGGGTCACCGCTACATGTTCCCAATTTTAAAATGTTTCTAACTCTACCCATATTTGAATGAGGTTGTTTCATTCAACCTCATTCAAATTAAATTTGGGCCATTGTAATTTGCCCAAATAGTTATAATATACTTCGCATGCAAATCTGAATGAGACTTACAATTTGCCCGGATGGTTCCAATTGTACTCAAGTTTGAATGAAGCTGTTTCAATCACCCAAATATGATTGAGGCTGTTGGAATTTGCCCAAATGTTTGTAACTGTATGCAAATTTAAATGAAGTGGTTTTATATTACCCAAATTGAAATGAAGCTGTTTGAAGTTCCCCAAAAGTGAATAAAGCTGTTCCACTTGGCCGAAATTTGAATGGAGCTATTGCCATTTGGCCTGAGTTGATTTAGTCTGTTGGAATTAACCAAATTTTTCCAATTTATGGAAACATTTCTCACGTCACCCAAATTTGAATGAAGTTGTCCCAATTTGCTTAAATTTCATTGAGATTGTTAAAATTTACCCAAATGATTCTAATTTCATCGAACTTTGAATAAAGCTCTTATAATTCACCCAGACATTTCTAAATGTACTAAAATTTCAATGTAGCTACTCTATATAGCTCAGCTTTGAACAAGACTGTTTGAAGTTACCCACAATTAAATGAAGCTGTTGCAAATTTCAAAAATTGGATTTGACTGATGGACCTCACCCAATTGTTCCCTATTTATCTAAATGTTTTTATTTTCATCCACATTTGAATGAAGCTTTTCTCATTTGCCCAGATTTAATTGAAGCTGTTGGACCACACCCAACTGCTCTTAATTTACTCAAATGTTTCTAATTTTACCCAAAATCGAATGAACTTTTTTAGTTGGCCCAAATTTGATGAAGGCTGTTGGAATTACCACATGATTCCGGTTCACCCATGGGCAGTGTCTATTTTGCCATCAGGGGCAAAAAACAATGGCAAAATAGTCTCAGACTATTTTGCCGTTTTAGCCATGATTTTGCCGTTGATTTGACCATTAATTTACCCTAGTTGGGAAAATAGACACTACCTCACTTACACGTGAATGTAGCTGTATCCTTTGCCCAAATGTTGAAAATTTTTGCCCAAATAATGACCAATTTTTTAGTGTTGGGGGTGCGACCGCATCCGTACGCTTATGTCCATAGGCCAACATTTGCGGTATTGTCAGCGATAAACGGGTCTTGAAATTCGACAAAAATTCCTGCCCACGATCTGGACCAAGCTATGCAGGCCTCTAGTTTGCACGGGGTAGGCTACATGGTATTGAATTCACTTTGTTTAGATGATTTGTATGCTATTTGTTTTTGTTTTGACTCAAGCTTTGGCTCCAGGCCAACTTGGGTGTTTGTGCTGGACTTTAGGCGTTTGGAATTTATTAGTCTCAAACTTCACCCCGGTGCAGTATTCTTCTACCCAAACTTGCTTCTACGTAGACTACGTTTACCAAATCGCTGAAAAAGCGGAGGCTGATCACGTGGTGAAACTTTAATACAACGAATTTTTTCCTGCAACACACTGGCCATGATGAAATAACCCCGGTCAAGCTCTCTAACGTTGCTGAAGAAATCTGCACTGAAAGACTTATTTGAATGGAACAAGTACTGAATGGAAAGAAAGATGAAGAAGATGACACAGCAGTTCATAACTGTAAAAATATCAAGCTGCGGGTTAAAACCGGGGGGTAAAACACCATCATCGCCGCGTCGGAACAATTTACAACTGCTAAATAAGGCTGCACTAATGTCTTGTCCAATACGAGCAGTGGAACACAGAAAGCGTGCGGCTGGATTGGCTGACGCACACCCCGGCTTGCAAGATCGGATCTTGCTAAACTACACAAGAATTGAGAATGCGCTTAAAGTACGCAAGTAAACTTTCGATTTTTTGTCATGTATAGAAGTCCAGCAAGATTTTAGTTTTCCTTTTTCCCTGCTGAGACATTAGCAAATGCCTGAATGCTTCTATGTTAACAACTGCTGTTGTTGAGCTCGTGCAACAGTGTTATCATGCTACAGAAATTGGTAATCTAGCCAATGCGGTCAGCGCTTGCGCTGCTCAGCCATAGCAGGCAAAACAAAGACAATTGCTTGGAATAAAGTGAACTACCGCGGAAGACAATCTTAAACATGCGTAGCTGGACGAAAGGTCTGCAAAAAGTGGTGAGATAGTTTCTGGATGCAGGCGATAATCCAGATTCCCATCAAAACCTATAATTATTACTGTTTAGCCCATTTACAATGTTCCTTGAAGTTTGCATGCAAATTTATTCCGTGGTATTTATATTAAGTCGACAAACAAGCAAAGAGTATGCGAAAACAATAAATCTCCTTTGCGCGCAAGTGATAAAGCTTTTGTAAAATATCAAGCTCAAGGGGGGGGGGCTTCAACCCCAAAATCCCTTGCGTACGCCCTTGAAATCGCAACGATCAGTCAAAAACTTTACAGACACTGGTGGCACAAATACTGTACTAAGACCGCGATTTAAAAACACAGTGACTGGGAAGGCGTACAATTCAAAAGGCAACAAAATTTGCGCCATTTTTCCTCGAGAGCGAGTGTTAACGGTATGGTAACGCAAAAACCGCGAGAAGTTTATTTATGTAAACACAAACGCAGCGGGGAAAAAAACTGGTTTTAGAGTGACAATCTCAAATCATGTGAAATGGGTTTTAGATGAACAGCGTGTTGGAAGGTGACGGCAAAGAATTTAATAAACACAAAACAAATTCCTTTCATTTTTTAGCGGCAAATGCATTGAGAAGAATCACCAGATATACTCGGTAGATATCGCTGTTGAGCAAATCACAAAAGGTTCTGCCAACACGTTTCTCCAGCTGCTTTATAGAAATAATTTTATGCGAACCAATATCACTTGGTATTTTTCATCATGCTCAAATAATCTTAATTGCTCGCTCTTTTTAAAAGTTTGAATGAAATTCATTGAAGACCAAAATAGTTAATAAGCTTTTGTAGGTTTGGAAATTTGTTAATCACGTGGTTTTTGCATTGTGATCCGATATTTTTGAAAGCAAAGTTCGAAACTCAAAAATTTTGTTGAGTATTTAGGAGTATCTTCACGGGAGTCTTGATGAAAAGTACGTTGTGTTCCTATCATAAGTTGGTTAAATCGGCACTGAATCACTCTGAAACAATCAAATTTTTGTAGCAACTACTGTACATGGAAACAATAAACACTCAAATCAAACCAAAACTCTTTTTGCAGTCTTAACACCCTAAGAGGTTCTCTTCAAAACAAAATGCGCGGCTTTGAAACTCGTGAAAACCGGACCAATTTTCCGAACAAAAAGATCGCAGCTACGATGTTTCGGTCACGTGACCAAAATGCTCTGAGAAAAGTTTGCGAGACGACTCCCCTGGCTACATTCACAGGAACCATGCCCTAGAGGCCGGCCTACGACCAGGTGATGTGATTGCAGCTCCAACCTGGCTTGGTTGAGCCTTGGTGTAGACCAGGGTTTCTCAACCTGTGGGCCACGGAAGACTTTTTGATGGGCCACGACCTAGTATTACTGAAAATGAGTACGTTTTGCAAGATGAACCTTTAAATTGAAAACTGAGGTAGCTCCTGAGCTACAAATGTCGTGATAACCTCTTTTTTGTCATGTGTTAGAAACTGTTGCGACATTGAAATTTCCATGTAGCCTACCACACTGTGCGCAATGTACAGTTGCTGAAGGTATTTTGAGGCGAAGGGGCGGCTCTTGTCATGAAAACGAAATCTAGAAGCAGGCTTTGTGGAAGATGACATGATCTGTACATCATCATGTACTGAGCCTCGAATATCTATGCTTTCTAACAACGAACAGGCTCAACCTTCGCATTGATTGCAGCAAACGTGTTATTAAATGCTGTTTTTATATCTGCTCTGTGCATGTGCGAAAGTTGTCACATTGGAGAAGTGGTACAGTCGGTGGGCCATGGCCTCTCTGTTTCTTCATTAATTGGGCCACATGCTTAAAAAGGTTGCGAGCCCCTGGTGTAGTCCGAACAAAACAACCATAGGTTGCTGAAAACCGAAAGGTGATTCGTGGCCTCCTACGGCCTGTTTCCCCGGAACCTACTGTAGAAGAAATGCACTTTGTGAACCCACAGGTAATACTCAGTAGCGTTCTGTGCCTGGAGCCCGAGAGGCACCGAACTCCCCAAATTTATGAACAATAAGGCTTTGGAAAATGAAAATATATTTTTGCATTTTGCTTGCCCGACAACTCCGTATTTATCGAAGGTCAAGTTTAGCAACAGTTGTGAATGTATATATGGCATGCCTTATACATGTACTGACAGGCTGGAGCTTGAATTGCTTGACAGCAACTTCAATTGGTTAATCCAACCACGTCATGTAATTGTAGACATAAACGTTCTTCACTGAACACCGCGAATTTATGTGCAGACATCAAATATCACTTTTTTGTTTGATGCATAACAGAAAATGTTTTCAATCGAAAGTACAATATTTAACTGTTTTTCATTTTTGCTTTTCGTAGAAGAAGAAGCATACATATGATAATAAAATTTTTCCTGCATTTTGTGTTGCGACAGCTTACACTTTTATGCTTCCCTAAAATTTTGAGGTAATAGGTGAAGACCCTTTAAGAAAACGAAGTCACACGTTTGTCCAATAGTTTAAAAAACGTACAAAACCATGAATTTCTTCGTACATGCTCACAACTATTGTTGAATAAACAAGCTCTTTATCCATTTCTTTTACTGCTTTTAGTGCAACAAAAACCCCCAGATTGGAATATATGCTGAAGTGATGGACTTTGTTTTTCAGTAGGAAAGTTCAACCACAAGAAAAGCACTGCAGGCCAAAATGCCAAAGTGTCAAGTTTGTGCAAAGGAAAGGAAGAGCGGCAATGAAGCACAATGCCAAGCATTCACAGGGTAGCGACCGGATGGACCATCAAAAAAGTCCGGAAGTGACCGATAGGCCTCGTCCATTCGAGCAAGCGTCACGTCACCTGCGAGAAGCATGCCCATGTTTTTCACACCTCGTGATCAAAGCATGCAAGCTCGCGACTTCTTCCGAGTTAGTGCAAAACACCACTTCCATGAGGCATTTGTTTTACTTGTAGCACACTGCACTTAACCATTCATAAATTTCCTCTTCCCGGGGCTTTCCACGGCAGGCGAAATGGCGAAAATTCATGACCTTGTTTTCTGAAATTACCTGCCACCTCAGAAGGAAGCCTTCAAAATTCCTGGGTAGGCTTAAAAAGTTGTTGCTAGTGCAGTGCAGCAGCCGCAGAAAGGGCACGTAAGCTTGCATGTGTTCACTGCTTCATACCATTATACTAATGAAGCTCTTTTTTGCAAACTCGGTTCTTGTCCTTTTCCATCTGGAGCGGGTCAGGGGCAATTTATCGACCGCAACACCATAAGGGCGTCTATTAAAATAGTTTTTTTAACACTAGAGGCATTGTGGTAAATGCAAAATATTGTAATTTGCAACTGCAGTCAGTTGCAGTTTACAGCAGCTAGGCAGCGTGTGCCTATACTTCTTTTCAAACGCTGTATCAACTTGTATTTTTTGATTATTTTACTGCTGCTTAGTCTGGATACACTTTTTGTTCACCATGAAGCACTCCTTGATTAAATCAAGAGGTTTATTGTAACAAAACTTCAAAAAGTCTTTCATTCGATATCAGTGTCGCCACATTCAATGGACGGCCATGGCTTTCTTGACAAACTTGTCTGTTCATTCGCATTTTTTGTTCCATTCCAAAATACTATGAAATTACGCAGCCAAAAACAAACTGGGAGCACGCCCAGCAACCGCGGATGTATGTGTAATTGGGGGAGGTAACAACTCCACAATCTACACCCATACGAAATTGTCCGGCATGTTTGACTTGAAACGCAAGTATGGAAGTAAAGCCCTAAAGGCATTTTAGTTTGATCATCTCTAGAATTATTCCATCAAATCTTTCGCCTGTGTTGCTGATTCCTTGTGTATGAGCAGCAGTGATGTGTTCGAGACATATTTATCGAGTAACGAGTCAAGTCGAGTCACAAGCCCTTCGAGTCATGGTCATCTAAAATTTTTCGAGTCAGAGCGGAGTCACAAAACTGTCCACTCATTTCGAGTCACTGGTGTGCAAGCCAGGTCCGTAGCCAGGTTTTAAGGTTTGGGGGACAAAATACATTTTTGGGGTTCAAGACTTTTGTTTTTATTATATGTCTGAAATAAATTTTTCTGGGCACAAAAAAATTTGGGGGCACAAACAAATTTAGGGGCCAGTGTCCCGGAATGCCTCCCGTGGCTAGGGGCCTGGTGCAAGCTCGAGTCAATGCCGAGTAAAATAAAATAAAACAATTTCCCAATGTTACTTCATTGCTAAATACCAAAATGTTCACACCAAGTTGTTCATAAATTTGCCCCAGTATTAATCATGCGTCACCGAAGCAAGAAAAGCTCATTTGTTTGTGCGCAAACCAACTGTACTTGTCAATAAGACGTTTAGATATTTGTAGTAATGACTCTGACTCGAGTGTCCAGTCATTCGTTGTGACTCGAGTCGAGTCATTCGGTAGAAAACGTGAATCGAGTCGAGTCATCGCAACATTGGTTTAACGTGGCTCGAGTCGAGTCCCCAAAAAAGCGTGACTCGAAACGAGTCTTGACTCGAGTCACGCCATCAGTGGCAAACAGGTGGTGAAGAAACGTAGTGAAAATGACTACATCTCAAAAGTTTTCACAATGCATAGTTTCTTACAAGTATGTCGCTTTTTGCAATGCCGAATTTTATTTATTGAATGCATAACTCATGGTTGATCTTTAGCAGAGTTCTGCAAAATCGTAGTGTTTTTACAACAGTCGGCCTAGGCTGATATCGCTGCCCTTACATTATTTTCTTGACTTTCATTTTAGTGTGCGACACATTATGGCATAGTAATTCGTTTCTGAACACTGGACAATTCTTCTGCCCACAACGGACTGCACGAAGAATGTTCCTCATGCAATATCATAGACCGATATGATATTGCACAAGGATTGCATAAATTGCCCCCCCCCAAAATGTGTATATGCTGCATTTCAGTTTACAGGGATTTTTCAAAATTGTTTTATTCCTGGTGTTCTACTCGGTCTTTTCGCTGAATGATGTGGTGGTGTTTATTGCTGGTTAGACGGAACGAATTTAAAAGGGGGGTCCGATCTAGGCGTACTGCCTGAATTTTTTTGGTTGATTGTGTGACGTTATCAGTGATCATTCAACCTTGCAATGCTCGCATTGCACAGATTTCTAAAAACATTGAAATAAGAAGATGCACCTGCACTCGTTGTCATTCTATTGTAGATTTTTTCCTATTTTGTCAGTACCACTAACCCCAAATGATACATGTTTTTCATGCAGCAAGCCTAAACCAAATAAACCAAATCTATACAAACCACAATCAAAAACATTCCACAAACGTGCTCCTCGCATCCGTTCGTAAGGCTTTGTATCCTTGGGTTTTGGGTGCAAACCTCTTGCGCGAGTAATATTTGTTGTAACTTTTTTAGGTTGTGATGCCCATTTCGAGCTTCCTTACTGCAAAGAGATGGTTCACTAATTTGTCGCAGAGATGTTTCGTAAGTTAAAGACGGAGTGACACGTGTGCGGTATAAGGACACATCAAGGTTTTGATGAAAAGAAGCTGCTTTGCCAACAAAGTCAGGAGCTCAACAAAAATTTGTACTTTATAACCAATAACTGAAAATGCAGTAAAATAGCGGGGTCTTGTGTATGTCGGATGGCCCTTGAAAAATAACACTTGACTGCGGCTGAAAATATCGCACCGAGATCTTAATCCGAAGAGTCGGGATAGCGTTAACGTCCGAATTTGCACCAGAATCAAAATAACAGAGCGGGTTGCACATGTAGCAGGAAGTTATCAACTCAAGCAAGGTGGCGAAAATAGCGAATTGTACCAATCAAACAGTAGATTAGTTTTAAAATGTACAAGGTTGGAACCGCCAAGATTACAAGGCCAAAGGCAGTGATAAGCAGAATCAAAATCAGTGACGTTCTTCCAAGTCGGAAATTATTGTACTGATTTCAGACAATTTACTGACGGCACTCGCTTCACAATCCCGCTGTCTTTTTGCTTTGATCGCGATTTTTGAGCACAGGGTATGGCCTGGAAGTTGCATAAACAGATGCAACAAAGTAGGTTGTTGAAAATAGTGCATTACCATACTTGGTGAAAAAACATAAGCCGTTATCGCTATTGCGGTCCCAGCTACACGCAAAAATCTAGATTGTTATCTAGAAGCCGGTGTACAACAGGCGTTTGTTTTTGTCTGTGATGTCCCCCAGAAACTATTCGCCACTTGGCCAAGGTATAAACATTACGTCACTGGGAGCTTCGGCAGCGTCGCTTGGCGCTTCGGTTTGACGTCAGTTGTGAGTCAGGGCAACATCTGTCAAGAGCTCGGCAAAGCGTCGGCGAGCACTAGTGCAGAGGATCTTACTCAAACTGACAGCCTTGCCGCCGAGGCATCATACACCATTTCAAGAGTTATTGTGCATGTGCTTGAGGGTGGGTCCTGTCAGGCCTACGGTAAGGTTGTTTGCCTGCACTTCATCACCTTTCAAACTCACTCCGCGCCTGCCAAGGAGCATCTGTCGGCGAGAGCAGTATATTGTGGCCGACGGTGAACGGGGGTTATTTTTACGCTGTGATGTAATTTGTATCACTTTGAAGTCATGTAAATGCATCCGAAATTTTTTGCCCTTACTTGTGTCTCGAAGCTGTTCTGAAGTAACGTTCAAAATTTTTTCTGAATTTAATTTGCAAAAAAATTCAAGCATGCTTTCAACGTAAAATTAACATATTTCTTTACAAACAAAGAACAAAAATAACGTCACGGCTTGTCAATCGTGGCGCCGTTTGTGAGGTATCACAGCACAACAGTAGCGTTTTGCTACGTAAACATCGCAACCGTCCGCTACTGAAATGGAAATGTCTTGAAATAAACAAAGAAAAGCACGAAGGTCTGCCTGATGTATGAATTTCCTCTTGAACTAATATACCTTAAAGAAAAGTCTTAAAGTGTTGTACATTGTTTAAAATATTAGGTTGGTTGGCAAAAAGCTGTTATTTTAGAACACTTTACGTTTCTTGGCAAAACACTCTTGCAAAACACGCTCTTGACTTGGTATTTTCAAACATACATTACCTAAAGTATTTGCAGAATATCAGAACTTTAAAATTTTTCTCCAAGCTGATATATTAATCCTGCAGGAGTGACGCATCTGTCGGCAGGCGCACCGATATTAAAAACATTGTTGCACTTTTTATCCGAAACTTACGTTTCTAATTATCGTAAAATATAGTGAATACAAGTGTGCACGCAAAGCCTTACTGGTAAAAAGTAATGTCCGTCGCGTTTATGTCCTTCAATGGTTCCTTTACTTCCAGATCACGCAACAGAAGCCTTTGTCTGTGACACCCACAAACAAAAATCCTTTACTGTCCTCACATGTATGGTAAGTTCGCAAATTGACTTTTAAACAAATTAACATCCTTGTGCAACCGTTGCTTAACGTTATTCTACTTCTACACAGATGGCGGAAAAAATCAGGAAGTTGATAAAAGTAAACATGGTCCATTTTTCAAAACACCTGACGTTGTTGGACAAAGTGCTGCACCATATTAAGCTTTCTTTTCTTTATAATATTCGATATGACCGGGGACAAACGTGATCCTGCTATGTTCCCTTTTATATGAAGCACATTGCTAAAACATTTCGGAAAAAAGCTATAATTTTAATTAAGCATCATTAAAAATATTATGTTGTTGTTTTTCTTCCTCTTTGAGTTACGGTTATTTATTGTCAGCCACAAGCTACGCAGAAAAAAATGGAGAAGCACCGAGCTCATCGTCGACAACGACGGGATGGGCCATTATGATGATGATATTTTTCTTAAACAAAAGCCTTTCAGTGTCTCGTGATGCTTTGAAAACGAAGCACCGATTAATTCCTGCCCAGCGTTTCTCATAGTATGGCAAGTACAAACGGAAGGAAGGAACGTAACTACATACTAGTAAACGTACTTAATGTACGCAAATGAAACTCAAGAAAAATACAAATGAAACGATATACCTAGAAAATTCAGGAGTAAGAAACACACATCAAACAGAAATTAGAGACTAAGCAGCTTTCGCATTGAAGGCTAGATGAACGATTAATAATTTTTAAACATATTTTATTCATTCCTTTTTTCTTGACGTTTTCCTAAACCAGTAGTTCCCAACCGGGGGTCCATGGCCCCTAGGGGTCCACAGAAGGATTTTAGGGGGTCCACAGCATTTATTTGTATAAGATGGACGCAAAATAGCGAAATACCAAACTACGTGCCATGAATGGTCTAGCTTACAAAAGACAAATTCAGCTCATCTGTAGAATCCCAGGTTGCCAGATCCAGATGAACCAAATATGCCAAACTACTTATCAAAACGCCCCAAACAGCTTTGAAACATGCTAAACAAGCCGAAACAGGCTGGTAGCTGTCAGTTAAGGAATTCCCTGATGAGCAACGATAGAAATGCAATGTTGCTGTGGAACTAAGCGTAGAATTTATTTATATAAAGTACGATCTCCTCGTACAAAATGCTTCTAAAACAAGGTTTGAAACAATAAAATACTGGATATGAAAATACGAACATGCACCTTGCCATAGTTTTCAACTACTGTACTTTGAATTTGGTCCACAAGCGTCTGATATGTTAGATATGTCGCAACTCAAACAAATAGTTATTACAAATGCGGCCACAAAAACTCATAGAAAAAGTCTTAGGCTTTCCAGGAACAGACGGATAAAATGTGCTAAATCGCTAGTCAATATGCCAAATAGCTTTAATAAACGTCAAGCAGGCTGAAAAGAATCTAAAAGTTTATGTTCAAAGCAGACAATCTTTTTGAAGTTTTTTCAGTCAACAATACTAAAAATTCCAAAATCATGCCAAATTATGACCTAGCCTACATGCCAAACAGCATTTTCTCATGATAAACCACTTAAATAAAACCAGATGTGCGCAAGTCAGCATTAAAATGCCAACCTGGCATTCCTGACAAATTCCGGCTAGGGGGCAACACAAGATCTTGCCTATATGAACGAACATGTTCATGCATTTCAAGGAAGGTATGCAAGTAGTCATTTAATCAAATGCTATGGGAAGTTTGATACGGTTTCTTCTTGTAGCTTATCTATACGAGGATAATTTTTGACCTAGCACATCTCACACCATCCTGTAACCCGAACCTGCGGGTCATCTTTCTGGTCACATTTTGTGGCGTGCAGCCGTTCTTTCAAATTGATCTCATTGGTATCATGTTTGGCTACATCTTTCACCCACCCGCTAACTTTATCAGAGAGAGAAAAAAGGTTAAACAGGAAAACAATGGTTACCCACAAAAGTCCTACCACAATTGCACAAATGCTAACAACTACAAGCACCTTGCTTTAAGCATGACAAAAAAGCAAATGGAAGGTGCGTGAAGGCCTTGCAAGCACTGTGCAATTTGTGTTTACCATGGAAAACACAACAAATCCATGGTGCCATGGGCTTCACGAATATTTACAAATAGTGAAACAAAACTTCCCACTGAACCAAAACCTAATATGTACAAACTACGGTAGTTATGTGCAGTCCCGTCGTCGCGGGGGCTTTTGGGGGCCAAGCCCCCCAAACAAAGCGCCAAGCCCACAAATTGAATTGTGAAGCACTAGAAATTGGTGATGTTTTTATCAAGCTACAGAATGTCAAGCCCCCTGAACATAGAGGGTCAAGCCCCCTGAACAAAGCCCCTCCATTAAAAACTTTCTGGTGACGATTCTGGTTATGTGGCGACTTGTGTGATATGCAATCAACAGTATGTTGGCCAAACAGTAAACAAATTTTCCATAGAATGGACATCGCATCCAAGTAATTGGAACAAACCAGATATCATGGATGACAGCGATCAAATAGTTTCGCCGCGGAATTATTCAGTGTTCCATGACATAATACATAAACCAACTGTCTATCAAGCTTTGACTGCTACTTTTGTAAAACAACCCAGTTTTCACTCTCTGGATACCTGCGAAGATCAATGTTTTGACAAACGGAACGCAAACCACACATTAATCTTCAAAGCATGATATTTCCTCGTGTGAAATGCTTTTGTACTATTTGCCACGTTTAAGCGAGACTTAAACTGATTTTCCCATTGAGCTTTGCTGACTTTTTTTGACCTTTCCTACCACTCACGTAGTAATCGACACTGACACTTCCCCGGGGGTAGGCAAACATCTTCCGCGATGGACCACGTTGAAAAGTTTATTGCGACCGGGGACCGCATATGTCACATTTGTCTACCTCAGTTACAATGAAGGTAGCAATAATCACTTCTGGTTGAGTAAAAATGCGGTTTCGAATGAAACGTGTGGAATAAAATCTCGAGAATTCTAATCTAATTGACAAAATTTCTTTAACATGGACTATCTATGTACGTGTGGCTGTTCTATGTGCCGCACAAAATGCCCTCGCGGGCCGTAGTTTGCTCACTCCTGGTTTAAGGTGTTTACCACATAACTTTAAAGACGCTCGAAGTTGCGGTTCTGCATGCAATAGAAGTAAATTAGGATGAGACATGAAAATATGTTATTTTCAACGATATTTTTGCACTTTATAGCCACATAAGGTCCTCAAGGCTAAAATGTCCATATGATTTATCTCACATGTAAGTTACAATCTTGCAGTATTCTGGTGCTAGTATATGTGTAATTGTTACACGTGATCTGCCCATGCCCAAATTGCTCACATATTCCTTTGTTACTCGACAGGTATCCACGGGTCAAGATAGGCATATATTCCTTTTGTTTCACGACAGTTACCCAAGGCCAAATTGGGCAAATCTTTTGTTACACGTCAAGAAAGCAAAGCCAATTTGGCCATTTTCCCAACTTCTAACTCGAAAAATACGAAACGTGCGTAGTTTTTCGTAGAACTGTTTGGCAGGGCGCATAAAAATGCAGCTACTGAAAGAATCAGCTTTAAACGTTTATTCTAAATATCTATAAAATTGTGTTGTATACTGCTTTTGGATTATTAAACGACATGTTCCTGAGCAGGGTTTAATTTGACTTTATAAGGGGGTCCACATCTTTCAGAAAAATCGTCAAAAGGGTCCATGACACTGAAAAGGTTGGGAACCACTGCCCTATAGCATGCTATTTTTTCAATTAAACAAGTTTATACTACGCGCAACAATGCAACAACAAGTTATTTTTCTAAAAACAGATCATCAATAACGAGTAGCAACATATCAAGTTTTAAAAACAAGAGATGACTTGATCGCCTTTCTTCCTGCTGAAAACCTATTTACAGCAGGGGTGTGCAACTATGCAGTACTCCCGGGTCAAATATACGTAACCATATTGTTCCACGGGCCACAGCTGCTTGTGTCAAGATCTGCGAGTAAGACAACTCGCTGGCCACCCACGGAAGATTGGCAATACCGTTGGAAAACCATAATGCTTGCTTTAAAATCTGGACCTTTCCGCGGGCCACAAAATTTCAGCT
>Ga0210059_1010178_pt1 | contig 14563 bp, 10 predicted proteins | sample Ectturendosymbi2_FD_188042 | JGI IMG/M metagenome (GOLD analysis project Ga0210059, IMG submission 188042) | Ecteinascidia turbinata endosymbiont from Florida, USA - Sample 2 (SPAdes) (version 2) | ecosystem: Host-associated > Tunicates > Ascidians > Unclassified | place: Key West, Florida...
GGAGAAAATGACTGCCAGAGAGGTTACGACTTTTTACTGCAATTCATAATAATAGGCCAATAGCGTATGGGGGGCCCCACGTGAAATTTCGGGGGGGGCCTCACTTACCCTTGCCACGGCACTGTAGCCACCTCAACGGTGCTCTTAACGTGAAGCAGTGGCAGTACTTCTATGAAGAAAATGAATCCTGCGGATCAGTTTGGTAAATTAACTGATGTCTATTCGTAAAGGTGACTTATTTACGGCTCGAAACCTACCTCTTGCATTGTAGCTCCATTTAATCAGATTGATACCAATCTTGTGAGAGTATGAACTAGTCTCTGTCATGAAATTATAAACACATTTGGTTTGTCACATGCATTACAAAATCAGGAGAACAGTTTATAAAAGAACTAATTCTCCTTACTTTTTCAGTTCCGTTTTGTACTTTTTCGAACAATTTTCATTCTTGTTAATCCAATTCAAAATATCTTTTCTTGTATCTAATAGAACTGAGCAGAATACGCCATAACCGTGCAAATGTCGAGGGGAGTCGATGCCATTCCATACATTGTTCGAGATTCCTGGAATACATAGTCAAAAAACGGCTTTTACGCAAATATTTTACATTCTGATAACTTCATTTAAGGATCCCTACCAGCAGAAAGGGCTTTTTTACGAGTTTTTTGATTTTTTTTTGTAGTGAAGTTATTTAGTTGTTTATTTGTTGATCTCATACTCGAGGTCCATACTGTCTGGTTTAATAGTATACGGTTGCAAAATATATACAAACAAAGTTTCAGTTGATAAAGTCTGTCCTGGACACAGGTTCAACATGCTCGCGGAACTTGAGACCACGTCAAGGTCTAGTTGGATTGTAAAAAATCAATTCATGAATCTGAAAAAGAGGTCTGAGTATGTGAACCCGGGAGGAAATTATATTCTCAAAGTAAGTGGAATTATTCAATAGATTAGTTCCAGGGATACCAAAGTACAGATAGCGAAGGTCGGGAAAACATGTGAAATGTTGAGTGCACTCGTCACAATGAACATACTGCCTGAGGCGTGCAGGTTGTTTTTAAGCATAATGCACGTTTTTTTACATTACAATGCACGCTTTTACGCATCGTTACACCCTGTTACGCAACGCTCCCAAACCTCTCAACCACTTTGGTGTTCACAAAATTGTTGACTACCAAAAGGTTTAAATGTAGTTGCTAGTTGGCAACAGCAAACTGAATAAAAATAACTAAGATATTTTTGCGAAGCTGGTTAACGTTTTTTAACGGAAAGAGCCGGCCTATTTGACTTTAAAATGCATTGTCATTTTGGACATAAAGTCATAAACCTGCAAACTTTACCGATGGACAGGGTGTCTGTATGATTTCGAACAAACACAACGTCAATCAACCCCCAACCTTAAGTTATTCTAAAACCTTCGCAACATAATAAAGGACTAGCTGAAAGTCCTCGAACAGTCAATGGAGAATTGCTCTGTTTCTGGTCAAAGATGTTTAAATTTGTTATAGGTATAAACTCGGTTAAAATTATCAGCAATGCAAAACTCAGATCGACGTTAACGACTAAAGGGCCAAACAAAACTTACCGAACATCAGTTGATGAACTACAGCAAAAAACTGAGACTTGGTGAGGTTGCCTGTTGTCAAAATTGTCTCGAAGTAATAGCTTACATTGTGCGGTGTTTCGGCGTTCCAGTGAAATCGTAGGTGTGCCTAAAGAAAGGTGGGAATTACGCACTTCATGCACTAAATATTACGCTGTCAGACGATTGCCTTAGCAGTAAACAAGGCATGTATATGGAGCGAAGTCTATCAACGGAAAAATAGCGGTGTTGGACCTAATTTTCTGGCCATTAGAAATTAAAGGTACGTTTGCTATTTATACAAATGAACCAACGTTTCTCGATATTTTCACTACCCTTTCGATCACACTATAAATAACACGAAAAGTAGGTTCCGCATTCTTTGAGCCACACAAACAATCGTAGGTTGTCTTGAGATTAAAAAAAAAACTTCATAAAAATTTATTCGGAAACAAATACGACGGATAGTCGGGTTGATCTACGTACAACACGGCGCTGAAGACTGAAGTTGAGACACAGTCTCCTCAAGGGACTTGAAATAATACTGTAAATTAATCTGCAGTAACATTACCCTGATTGGTTTGACGAGAACTTTTCAAATTTCCCCTTCTGATGAGTATATCTATAAAACTATGATGTATTTTAGACTTCAAGGGTTGATTACTCTTTATCAATGCTGGACAAACATTTTTTGATTCGGCAAGAAAACAACAAAAGTAGCAGTGGCGTTTCAAATGCGTTTTTTAAGAAACGATCTGGCTATTAATCTTTGGTTTGTTTTGAAATTTTGTTTACACACCAAAGTTTATCAGCCCATCCTAACTTTGATAACTGTGAACTAGTTTCACCTGAAAATGTAACATTTTGTGTTTGTTGTGAAGATATGACTGGAGTGCAGGAAAAACAAGGGTACGCATATTACGTTTGTGAAGTTTTTCTGACACTACACGTACAGCTTTCGTTAAAAGGCAGGAAATCTACAAACGTGTGTGTACAGTGCAACGTTTCTACAGCTGCAAAAAAGGTGATCTCGTTAGCTGATAGCACTACACTAGAACATACAGAAAAAATCAGAACATTTACATCATGTTTGTAGTAACTGTATGTTTTCTTAAGATCCGTTACTCCCACGAGGCCGTCGCTGTTGGCATCAATGGTTTTGAAAACAGCGTTCCAGGTGTTCAGGATTGACCTCTCAGATCCAGAAGCTGCAAAAAAGGATCCAACGTGTGATGTCAAACCGTACATTATTAAGTCAAGTAAAACCGAAGAAACACAGCCAAACAGGCTTTCAAATTTGCATGAAGCCTTAATCAACGCCTTAATTTGATATATGTGTAGCCTACGTAGTGTAAAAGACAAATGTCTAATTAAAAGCTGAAGACGGGAAAACGTCAGACAAGGTTTTGGAACGTGTATGTCAAAAATAGTGTCGCTGTCGCCAAGATCAGATAGATCTGACGTAGTAAATAACATTAGCGAAAAAGACTCCTGAAACAAAAAAAATTTGTTGCAAAGCCGAAATTTCAACTTTTTATGGAATGACCATAACATTTTTTATTGAATGAAGTATCCTGCAAATCAAATGCAAACTTGTATGAACTGCTATTGCTTTCCAAAAACAAATAGATTTCACAATGCTGACATGATTCATCAAACGCCCCACCAAGCCGGTTTTGGCATGTGGCAAATCGTCTTTTGACAGTGTTGCGATCGGAAAGGTCGATCTTCACACTGTGTGCAGCAAGCAACGATAGACATCACACGCCGTGTTCACTCTATTCCTGCTTGTGCGCGCCAAACGCACATGGTGCTGTTCTTAGCGCACATCCCGCTCGTGGTGCACAGCGCAGGCGACGCGGACAGACCCCGCGATTTCAACGCAAGAAAAACAAAAAAATTAACTGAAGCTTTCGAAAACATTAACAATCGTGAATGCTTTACTTTTCTTGAGCTTAATAACGAGATTTTTAGTTCAGGTATAAGATTTCAAACAACCGCAATTCAAAAAATATCTCTGCTATGTGGCGTGTACTGAGTCAAAACTGCACACGAGCTGGTGACCTTTAGAACTTACATAGCAAGTTCAGCTGTTCCTGTTTCAAATCCGTGACACATCTGGACAACTCTGCAAAAGGAAAGGCATTTTGAAACAACCAGTGGTGTTTTTTTATGCTAATAAAGCTTACTTTTTGTTGTAATTGAATTAAGTAAACTGATGCAAAATGAAGACAACAATATTTCCACCAAACGACTTTTTTTGAAATTGTGTGAATCCAAATGGTTTCTTCCATAAAATAGGCTTCAGCACAGTTTTAACAAAGACTTAAAAATGAGTTTACTCAAGCCACGAAAAAACACGAACAAGTATGGCAAAATTAAAAATAAATTGTTTAGAAACATGTACTTCAAAAAGTCAGGGAATCTCCGGCCTTGACTCTTTTTATAGGGAGGAGCTCAAACAAGAGTGCTGTCCGCACCACATATAAAATGTGAATTTGAAGTCAGTTCGTATACCAAACGTCATTTTGTTTAGGTTTTTAGAGTCTCACTACACCTGCTCTATTTCGATGTTTGTGACATTCGCACTTCAAATTGTTCCTAAACGTCTGAGGAAGCTTCGCAGTTCTATACGCAAAACAACTTAAATCGCAGTGTTGTGCTTCAGTTTCACTGCTACAAACGCGTAGTGCCAGTTTCGCGGTGCTTCAGCAGTGTCAAGCCGCGACTACATTTGGCGTTAGTTAAAAGTTCTCACAGTGGCATCTATATCTGCAGCTAAAATGGGCCTTCTGAAGGCACAACCGCGTTGGTGCGGCACTGTCGATGCAGGTTGGTTTTGTATTGAATATGACTGGCTATAGATCTGAGGAAATATGAATAAAACCGGCTTACCTTTATACGCCATTATTAGGGATGGAATGCTTTGGTTGAAGTATGCGCACATTTCATATTCGGCGTCTACGAACGATGTGGGCACTTGTCCTGATTATAGGTAAAAAGGGTTCATGCCTTAAGTTTTTAACAGAAAGGCAGCAATTGGCCACTTAGCACATAAGCGTCAAGTTGACGCTCACAATGGTTTACAAACAATTAAAAAAACACAATGGTTTTTACAAAAAGGCAGTGGTTTACAAACAATTACAAACAATTTACAAACCCATTGTGTAAAGTGTAAACTAACCTTTCGTGCGACCGATGGTTTTGTCGACGAGAGCAAGAAACTCATTCAAGTTCAGTTCATTAACACTATCTTGCGTCTGGCCGTACTCCACCCACCGTTGCATTTGCACAAGACTGTTCGCCATTTGATCTTGCTTTACTGAAAGAAAAAAGTGTTACGTTTAAATGACGCACTGAGATTTTCATGTAATTTAGTCCAGTGCTATAACACGTTCAAATATTTGCTGGCATTCTAAACAAACTTCCTTAAAATGCAGAATGGAAGCAGGTAACAAAATGTCAAATCAGACAGCTAATTTTGACGCCTTTCAGGAACGTGAAACGTGGAAATAATGAACATATTCATTCCTGCCCCATCCTTGCACACTAAACAGATAATTTTATGCAAACATCTGCAGCTCTACTTTGGGTGATCTAAACAAGGAAAATTCAGCTGTAAGCGTGCCGGCTTTTACTGCAATGCATATGAATTTGAAATGAATCGACTTGCTGAAGAACTGCATTTCAGTTACTTCAAAAAATTTGATTACGCTGTTGGTCTCGGCTTAATTTTTTTATGGCCATTTGATTTTGAAATTTTCAGCAGATCTCGATCTTGATCTCGTACAGTACATATTTGTGAGATCCTGGTTTTGACTTTGACCTGATAAGGGCTGTCTGATCTTAGTCTCGCAGACGTTTAATTTGTAGACATCGCGATGGAGTCTCGGCAGCAGTGCAGTTTTTGGGAAAGGAGTGTGCAATGTGCAAAATGTTCTGGTTTGCCGCGCTTTTGGATATAGTCAGGTGGTACGCTTTTCGAACAATACAGTAGTCCCCGATTACTAAGCCCACCGCGGGGCCAGACGATTTTGGGCTTATGCATGCGGGTGGGCTTATTAACCGGAGAACAAATTTTCGCCACTCTCAGGCGCATAAATGAGTGTGGTCGACTATACTATCGCTAAAAGTTGCTAAATCTATTGGAACTGAACACAACAGTTACAGGTAATGAGCAATTTTCTTTGTTTATTACGTTAGACAAGGCTAGTTCTACACGTCTCTTCGCCATTTTCAAAAGAAATTCTACAGAGCACCAGTTGTCTTGCGTATCGATTACGGCACAAAGAAACGATCATGGACGAAACTGTTGAATTAAGAACGAGGTCAGCAGTGTAAGGAAGTGTGAAACCGTCAAAAGCAAGACAAAGAAGTGTGAATTGCAGGGACGCCAAAAGGGTGTACACTACGGGGACACTTGCCCCCTGATCTTTCAGAAGGAAGGCAACAGGGCACAGATGTCCTTACATGACAGTATCATAAGTAATTCCATGATTTAACAAGATCGACGTGATACGAATCAATTGCAGCTATTCGCGCACACATAAAATTCAGAATGGTTTTGTTAGTTTTGAGGTTAACATTGTTGCTGAACATGTAAAGGCGAAAAGAATGACTGTCATGGGTGCGCTTTTACACCTAACTCAAGCAAACAGTTTTGAACTCGTGGTACGTCAAAACCATACGCGTTCGCAGAAGGGTCAAAACGGGCATTTGCCCCTCACCGGAAATTGGGACTAAGAACCAACATTTTTTAGAAAACCTGACGTCAGTAGCTCAATTCCGATTAATTGATTTATTTCTCGCTATGACAGTTTATTTACCGCGATGGCATTCACACTGCACAAGAGCCAGGTTCACTGCTCTGATGTCATGCAGACTCATGCAGTGGTGAGCTTGCAGTTCACTTATGACCGCTCGTTTCCTTGCAGGGGCAGGTTGCCAAACTTGTGAACGGATTGTTTTACTGTTGGTCTTTATGGTGCAATAACATGGCAACAAATCTTCTTATGTTCACTACAAGTTACGATATTAGGCGTTTTGCCGCATGTGACTGTTGAACGCAGACATCTTGGCAGGTAATGCAGTGAGACAATGACTGCTGATAGAGGTAAGCAGGGACGCAGGGGAGCGGCGGCATCATCCCCCTGACCTTTCAAAAGAGGGACAACGGGGGCAAAGGTATCTTTTTCATAACAGCATCATAGGTAATTTTATGGTTTATCAAGTTGGAATTGAAACAAATTTTCTACAATTTCTTTTATTATTTTTGAGTTTAACATTGATGTTGAACAGCAGCAAGCATAATTGGCAACGATTTTTTGTTTTTCCTAAGTTTCCATTTCCCTCAACTTTTTACTTACTCCCTGCCCTACCACTGTTCCGGCGTTACCTGAGGACGTTTTTTCACTCAATTTTTAGCAAATGTGTTCGAAAGCGGGGCTTATTAAGTGGGGTTTTGAGTTTATAAAGCGTTTTTTGTTACAGGAAAAAATGGAGTAACTCCGGACCGGACAATTTTGGGCTTATTAAGCGGGTGGGCTTACAAACTGTGGCCTTAAAAGCGGGGACTACTTTGCAAATTAACTTTCGTGTTGCCTTGATCGAGTAACTGTATTTGGTGCATCAATATTTTCTAAGAAATCATAGGTGTTGCTATTTGATTGAAAATGTGTAATGTACAGTAGAAATGTTTTGTCAGTTGGCAAGGCTACTTAGGCAAATTAGACAGTGAAACACGGCTTTTGAACAAGCCACAGTTCGACGACCATCTGTGACTGCTACAGATATTTTGACCCATATGTTCTGAACAAGTAAAATTTCAAGACCTATGCTCAAAGTTCACAAACCACCTTGTAGTACAACGGTTGTACATGATGTACAACACATTTGTAAGTTGTCCGCAACGCACTAAAGAAATACAAGGTACATTTCTGACAAAATAAATTAACTGGGTAGATAAAACGATCCAAGATAACAAGCTTGAAGTTCTCCGACTTCGGAAAATTACCAGATTGCTGCTATTTCAACTAAAACTTGGACTTTGGTTTCCATCACATAAAATCAAAGCGTTTTGCTTGAATCGGCAATGAATGTTACAAATCACAGCACTACTAATGAAGGCTAAGTAAATAGATGCAAAAACGTAAAAGGGTTTTTGTAGTCTTTCAGTGATTTTTCCCTACACTACAGCCAATACATTTGTCACAACTTCATTTTTGCGTAATAAAAAACTGAATCTTTTTGCTTTCACGTGTTACACGTGCATTCAGTATTATTGCAGTTTCCACATCAAGTTTCGGCCTTCAATAGGTGTGTCACCAACAGTTACTGATTAGCAAAGCCTTTTCATGCAAAAAGTTTTGCAATCAGCTGGCCATCCAGTTCTATCACTTGAACATAGTCACAGCTGTTTTCCAGTCAAAGGCCGCGCAAAAGCATATTTGAATATATTAGTAACAGAAATTATATCAGAGTAGCAAACAACTACTGTTTCGTAGAATAACACGATTAAACGTTCCCCCACAGTGGTTTGTTCGAAAAGGGATTTAGTTGTTATCAGTTCCACAAAAAAACGAAGAATTCGCTTCCGCTTAGAATTTGCAAACTAAAAATCTACGTTCATTAGGCCAGCTTCAGCAAGATTCTGCCTAACTGTCACTCGCCTTGGAGACATGCATAATGCACGAAATAGGCTTGAGGCCACAGAATTGCAGTGTGCCTTCTAGCACTAGGTAGATAAAGATCGAACTGCCAACGTTCGAGGAAAACACGATAGACTAGACGGATAAAAATAACTTTATAAAAAAATGTAGAATAAGGAAATACGTAGGATCAGTGCATGAGCACCAAATGAAAATGTCTGATTGTGATGCAATCTGATTGTCGGACTAGTTGTTCAAGTTTAGTATGTTTATGAGGATCAAACTGGCCAACAAATAAATATTTGATTTGAACCCTAAGAAAACATCTCTTGGTGTATGATACAAACATTAACAATATTGTGACTTGTGAGTTTTATACGACAATAAAAAACAAGCAATGCGGCATGCGCATATTTGCTAACAACTCACTTATATCTTCTGTTTCCAATTTGACCACTATCTCGGAGGAGCTCACCATGTGGTTGCGGTTCAAATCTAACTCATTGAAGAGCAACTGAAGAATGGAAGATACCGTAGCAACTCCTTCGGCAGCTTAAAACAGAAAATTGAACAATTCAATTCAGCTCGTTTGGTGCAATTTACAAAAGTCAGAAACGCCCCAGATGTGCTTGATTAATAAAATCAAAGATGATTGAAAAAAACTACTAAAATATGTCAGCATTGATTGATAACAAGCTATTTAATCACTTGACCATAACACACAACACAGAAATGAACGCAACTACGAAATAGGACAGCTTCTTACCCACAACTTGAGCTATATTTGATTCATATCGTTGCTTGCATGCTGAGATATCTTCTGCAAAGGAAAATGTAAATTGATGTAATCATGGACTATTTACGTGACTATAAAATGTGTTCGAATTGAATTTGTGAACGTAGTTTCAAAGCAAGACAAATGTACATCAAAGCAAGGGGATTTAATCCAAACAATCAGATGCGGGTCAAAGTTATTAATATTTAGTTATTGGTAAATGCCATCAAACGAAATTGACTGCAACCTATTACAGGTAACGTGAAAAGAAAACGAATCATATTTTCGTTCATGACCAGGCGAACATACCTGCCAACGCGCCAGCAGACCACCAAATTAAAGTTGCTGAAAGAGCAGAAATAATTAGAAAACACTTCATAACATTTGTACGGCACGAGCACCGATGCAAATGGGTAATATCTGAAAGTTGATAGAGTATTAGCAAATTTACTGTTATTCAAGGTATATGCAAACCAGTAGATATCGTAAGTAGCGTCAACAATACATTGCATATCATTTGCCTGGAAAGATTCGCGAAGCGTTTGATGCAACCAGTGTGCTTTAAGTGTACTTGCCAATGTATGATCAACACCTTTTTCAAAACTTTTTCAAATAAAACTTTCGACAATTGGACTATAGTATCATCAATCGCTGAGTGCTCCATCAGAATTTGCAGAACTAGTTAGTGTTTCATGAACATCCAGTTCGTTTTTTGTTTAAAGTTCGTTTTTTTCAATATTCATGTGGCCTGTTAATCTCAACTGTAAACCGGGTCCGAAATGATGCAGTTATAGTGTCTTTCTCTGCAATTTTCCATACATATGCAATCAACAGTACTCCTTGCACTTTTTTCTTTTGAAGTTTCACCCCAGCTTCGGAGTGAAATATCTTTTTTTCGTTCTGTGCTGGAGAAATTTGCATCATAATGCCGCACGCAGTTGCTATGCCTCCAACTAACCAGTACAACCTTCGCTCTTTAAGCTTGTTCTAGTGTTAACAGAGCATAATTTTGATTTGTTTGGTTGATCTTCAGTGTGCAGAGCTGAGTATTATCAGCCATAGGTGTAGGAGCAGGCGAAGTTTTGGGGGTGCGAAGGATTTTTGCCCGAATTTCCCCAAACTTATCCGAAAGGTTTTTGTGCGCCTTTTGCCCACAAATTTTCTTCCACAAAGAACATGAAGACCTGTTTTTGTTCTGACCCCAAAAAGGTCTTAGTTGTGTTTTTCTGCAAACGTTGGGCGCCATTTTAAGTCAAACAACGCTGGGCGCCATTTTTGCCTGGGTTTTGAGGGATTTTACCCAGATTTTCAGAGGTTTTGCCCAAATTTTCAGGGATTTTGCCCAAATTTTTAAAAAATCAAAACTTTTGGGGGTGCACTTTCACACCCTGCACTCCCGCCTCCTACACCACTGTTATCAATCACGACTTCGAGTCTAAGTCTCAGACTATCACTTCCTGCAGCTTGACTATTACTTCTCATAGTCCTCATGCGGAAAAGTCTTACTACTGGCATAAAATATCAGAACAAATTACCTGAAGTGCCCTCTTAAAGCACTGTTTACCACCGTTGAAGGGAAAGCTAAACAAAACTTGTCAGGTTCTAAAACTGCCTTTTAAATTATAATTTATTTGATGTGCGTGAATAGGCGTTTGTTGCCATGGTAGCCTGTACGGAAAAGTGCTGTTAATCCTCCTTTCTTCAATATTTCCAAACATTTTCTGTCCCTCTAAAAAAAGAACTGCTCGAATGCTGCTTCCTAGAAAGCAGCAGCATGTCCTAGACTTTACAGACCTTTCGCAGTGTTTAGGGCATGGCTACCAGCACATTTGGCCTCTTCTGTGTTCTGCTTACACCGTATTTTGTGCCTTGCGTAATATTTAATGGAACGTAAAAGTTTTGTTCTTTCCGTCATTTACGTTGCGCTTTCCTTCAGGAATTTACAGAAAGAGCGACATTGCTGTGTGAATCGCCGAAAGTATGTTGCACACGGCCGCAGATAAATCCATGAGAATGAGCGTCAGAGATTGCGAAAGCCCCAGGCTAGTTGCTGCGTACCGCGTGCAACGTTTTGCTCACAGCACACTAATCTTTGCGGGTTGTGTTATAATTCGCAACTGCAAGCACATGACCTGCGCACTAAGCGTTAAAATGCGTAAATAGCCATATATCGTTGCAAGTCTCTTGTGCTCATAGAATACGTTTCTAATGATTCATGTTATATACAGTACCAGGATATGTGGCTAACTGCTTGAAGCGCTGGATTTCAACCTACATGCTGTGATGGCTTAAACAAACTTGCTTCATCGACTAGTTTTACTGTTGTATTTGGATATGCAACACGACCTATATTTTTGCCAGTTTTATACCGGACGTGAGAACCAACAAATATGTACGTTTGCGGGTTATTTTTGTTTTGGAGCCCGATAGAACGAAACGAATTTACACAAATAACTCGGACATATGAAAAAGCTTCTTTTAATTTAGTCAAAATGCTGTGACAACGTTAAAAATAACCTGAGTTTGTTGGTCATGTTTTAAGTTGTACAAGTACGTTTTTAGTTGTTTTACTTTCTGCGACTTCACCAACATTAACACGTGTAGTCATACTCGCTCCTTATATTTATTACTTTCTGTCCCAGACAAGGTTCACATCACATTAGTTAAAAGAACACAAGAGTTCATACTGTAATGAATATACACAATGCTTCACAGGGTAGGAGTTAGCTGGTACGTGAAGTGGATACTGAAGACGAACGAACAATATGACAAGCCACCTGCAGCTGCTGCATTCGGTCATCGTCATACAGAAGCGTTACGTAATGGGAAGAAATGGAGATTTGTAAAAAACATCAAACATTTGAAGTGAGCGGATAAAAAGGTTGGATGACATGAAGATGCGCATCGTTTAACAAAAGCATACGAATTATTTCTGATCAAGGCATCAAATGCCCTAACGAAATAGGTACATCGATGTGGGCGAATGTTTATCGTTCCTTGGGATGTAACGCAGAAGTGAAAAAGGCCGAGGTATTATGTCTCTCCAGAAAGCCAAGGCAGTGTATGCTGCAAGTGAGCAGAAATGCACTGCGGCAGGTGGAGAAGTTCAAGTACCTTGGTGTGGTATTTACGAGTGACGGAAGGCGAAACGGGGAGATTGATACATGGATTAGATTGCAAAACAAAAAGCCTTGAGGCAAGCTTCTGAGGAATCTGCCTGTTTTCTGCTTTCATACTTCTGCGATGATTGAAACTTGCAAGCATATCTATTTTTCCACAGTGATAAGCCGACGGCAAGTAAATCGATCAAAGTTTATTTCACATGGAGACTAGTTTCGCGTGTTTCAACGCATCTTCAGTCCTGTAACCGTAAGAAAAACTGGATTAGATTGGTGATGTTAACGCAGTTTTACGTGAGCTTTATAGCTCTGTGGTCACAAAACAGGAGCTTTCAATCACCGCGAAGCTGTCAGTTTTTAAATCGGTCTTTGTTCTGATCCTCACCTATGCTCATAAATCTTGGGTAATGACCGAAAGAATATTATCTCAAGTGCCAGCGACAAAGCTGGGATTTTTGCGAAGAGTTCACGGTGTGACACTTCGCGACAAAGCGCGCATCTGTGAAATTCGCAAAGCCCTGAATGACGAATCACTTCTCCGCATCGAGAGATCGCAAATACATTGGGTCAGCCCTGTGTCCAGAATGCCCCAGGAAATGTTGGTGAGATCCATTCTGCTGGCTACACCCACGGGGAAGCGATGAAGAGGTCCCCCAAGGAGCAGGTGGAGCAGTGGCGTGTCTATGCAAAATGGCGCCCGTGGCAAAGTTTAAATGTGCGCCCTTTTTAATAATTTAAATATTACATATAGGCACAATTTTTTTCAAATGATAAAACAAGAGTAAATGAATATTTTAAACCAGAAAATGTATGTTTATTTTTGCTTTAAACGTTCCAGCAAATTAGAAATTCTCCACAATGTCCATAACATAATTTTATACTCAATTATTTTGATTATAAAGATTGTGAAAGCGTTCAAGGAATAACGTAACATAATTTATATATTGTATTGGCTGACCAAATTGAAAATCTTGCAAAAAAATCACACGACATATTGTCACTACGAGCAACATTTTTTAAACTGAATCACATATATCTGAATGGTACAATAAGTTGTGGACAAGAGCAACCCCAAGTTTGAACTTGCGACAGTCAAACCACTTGACTTGACAGAAAAAGCAAGCTCATCCATAGGCGTCAGAAGGACTTTTTACAGGAGGGCCACTAGGGGATTTTTCCAAAATTTCTCTAAGTTAGGGGAGGGCAAAAATGGTAAAATTTGCTTTTTCCACTCGAAACTAAGAAACAACCTTTTTTGCTGAATTTTTCAAATTCCAGGAGGCCAAAGCCTCCCTGACCCCCCCTTCCGACGCCCATGAGCTCATCTCTTCTTTCATGAGTTAATATTTTTTGCTCAGCTGGTACGGTGACGATATTAACTGTTGATGCTTCATGGAGTAACTACGGTTCTCTTGTTGCTTAGTCTATGGACTGGGGCATTGTGCTTAGCCCAGAGGTTCTTAAACTTTTCAGGCGCGCCCCCTTTGGCGTTAGCAGGGATATCTAGAAACGAGTTTCTGGGCGTTAGTCATTGATACTCGCGCCTGACATAACCTCAAGATCAAGCACAATAAACAGAACAATTCATCTGCCATTATCCTGCTTTTCCACAATATGTCGCTGTCATACCCGCGCCCCCCACGTATACCTTTCACGTCCCCCAGTTTAACAACCAATGATTGAGCCCATTTATCGGACACTAGTGGCCATCGAATAAATTTTGTAAAGTCGTAGTGGGCCGCAACAATTTCAAGCAATTTGTAAAAACGTGGGAGCTTAAAAGCAGTTATTTGCGTAACAGTCAGCTTCTCACAGTCACGGATTTAAACTCCACACAATCACGTTCTGACAAACATCCTTTTGCCAGAAACGCAGCAGCATGGAGTGACTGAGCCTTTCTTATAGCGTAAGAAGAACGAGATCTTGTAGATATTGCAAGCGATCGTTCTTGTTCTGTCACATACCACAGTTTTGTCACAATGCTTGGTTTTGGCGCAATACACCCTAATTATTGCATTACTTAAGGGCGCTGTACAGTCCCGTCAGCATGGGGGCTTTGGTGGGCTTAGCCCCCTCAAATAAAGTTCCAATCCCCTCCGACTTGATATATGAAACAATATAAATCAGTGGTGTTTTGTCAAATTTTAGAATGTCAATCCTCCTGCACAAACGTAAAGCCCCCCTAGTGAAGACTTTCTGGCGGTGTATCGATGAAACTGCAAGTCACAAATTGTGATTTTTGCCAAGCAATTTTTGCGCCCTCATCGAAGTGGCGCCCATGGCACGAGCCATGCCTGCTATACTTTAGATACGCCACTGAGGTGGAGTAACTACATCTCCGAACTTGCTTGGTCCCGTCTTGGGGGGAGCCAACAGAAGTATTTGAGATTGTTGTTGACTGTGAACCAGAGGGAAAACGGGCATGAAAATGAATGAATGG
>Ga0210059_1010179_pt1 | contig 14563 bp, 15 predicted proteins | sample Ectturendosymbi2_FD_188042 | JGI IMG/M metagenome (GOLD analysis project Ga0210059, IMG submission 188042) | Ecteinascidia turbinata endosymbiont from Florida, USA - Sample 2 (SPAdes) (version 2) | ecosystem: Host-associated > Tunicates > Ascidians > Unclassified | place: Key West, Florida...
ATGCATATACAGCGCTGACGCGTGTCGGAGGAAAACATGGTATCCTGTCTGAAGAAAAACTTGGTGTTCTGTTTCAGTAATCCAGACAAAAGCTAGGCTACTGCAAGGCATGAATTCCCTGGCATTCATATAAAGCTAGGTGGTTTAAGGTCTAAATTATACTGGTTTGGTAATAACATTGGCTTGTGCAGGCGATGGGCTACAGTAAACTTTTGGTGGTGGTCTCAGTGTTAGTGCCATTTTTTGCTTAAAATTTCAAAGAGGATCTTGTCAAGTCTGACCATCCCAACTGTTCTCACCAGCCGCAGCTCACCACCTCTCAGTGCCTTCAGGTGCACAAAGAGAATGCTCTCACAGAAAAAGCGCGTTGAAAGTGAAGTGATCACTTGTAGACGAGCGCTGTTTTGTAAAGAGAATAACGCTGTCATAGAAAAAGTGCATCGAAAGGAACTGCTCGGTTAGGCGTTCTTGCCCGAAAATAACGTTGGCAACACATATCACTTTAGTTGCATTATCACAGTGAGCGCTACTGCTGCGAGAATCAAATAAACGAAGGATGCAGACGTTCGTATAGGTAATAAGCTGCAATACCTGCTTATTATCAGCATTCCTGCACTGAAATGCGAAGTTAAGGTGCGACATTTAAAGCAACCCAAGCTGCAAACATGAGGTGCAATGCGTCCTGTTAAACAAAAAATTTGGTTTTCTCTTTCAGTGATCCTGGAAAAAGCTAGACTGATGTATGCATCCTTCGTTTCTTTGATTCTTCAGGTATTTGGGTTTACTGCGATAATGCTACTAAAGTGATGTGTGTTCCCAACGTTATTTTCGGGGAATATTGCATAGAACCGAGAGAATATAGGAAAATAAATTTTTACCAATATCATTTGGAAATAGTGTTTTTTTCTTCATAAAACTATTAATCCATTTGAACCATTTCAAGTTTTTTCTGTGGTCACAATTTATTTCATTTGGAAAATCCGGTTCCGGATCCGGTTGAAGAGAAAACGATATCCAATCCAATCCGAATCCAAAAAATTCCCAATTTCCGGCAGGATTGGACTCCAAAATCCGGATCTTGTACCCCACTGCCATGCACCCCTTTAGCATTTCGGTAGATGAGCATGTTCCTCTAAAATAGTGTTTCTCAAACTTTTTATTCCATCTCCCCTCTTACACTCTTGAAACGTCCTTTGCGCCTCCCAAGCCTGATAAAGCACACACAAGGTGGTAATTTAAAGAATTTTATTTAATGAAAGTATTAAATAGCTGAAACAAGCTATTAAACAACCTAACTAAGCAATTCTATTACGACGCTGATATTACGTTCATGATTCGTGTGAAAATAATGCACACTGTAGCCGCACACACAGACGACCCAGAGCAAAAATGTAATGGATAAACTGCTTTTAACAACAAGCTCCAACGAATACAATAGAAAATTAAAATTTGCAAGAAACTAACATGTCATAGCAGCAGGTTATTGAAGTTTTACTTAACGATTTATCAATGGTTGAGCGTTTTTGCTCCCTTTGTGTTGTTACCCCCATTTCTCCCCTTTTGTTTTAATGCTCCCTTGCCCCTCAAAATCGCCCCAAATGGGCTGATTCCGCCCACTTTGAGAACCGCTGATCTACAATTTCTTATGACAAAAAGACTGAGGAAGATAATCAAAATATGTTTAGGCCTATCAATAAACATACAACAATTACAGGCTCTAGCTTTGCAGCAGGCTGTTTGAGGAATCTCATACCTGGTTCTGCTCCCATCTTCTTGCAATGATTCAAACTTGCACTCATCATTCAGCAATAATAGTTAAATCACAACAGTGCCCGCACCAAGCGAATCATTCGCAATTTATTGCTTTAAGGAAACTAGTTTCGTGTGTGACACATCGTACACGGATTATTTTCCAGCTGGTGCGGGATTATGCACGTTTGCAGCCAATCCATTCAACAGTTGGATTGCACTTTCAAAAGCTAGAATGCTAACAAAACTGTGGTTGACCAATTTGCTCTCGATATCTAAATAGGCTATCTTTACACACAGGCTATATAAACCACATCCTATTCAAAGCCGTAGTTGCGAATAAGCCGAAACATGGAGAAACAAGGAGCTCAGTTTTCGATACATGTAGTCAATAGTTTGTTCAGGGACTTTCACTAAAACCAAAGATCAACATCACCTTTTCATAAAATCTAAAACAATGTCTGAAAACTTCGGGGCTGTTGCAAATGCCCAGTTTTCTCACACCCTGGTTGTGGGCCTGATTCGACTTACACATACATAAAACCTTGTTAAGAAGAATTTTTGACCTTTTTACTGCTTGATTATTATCTTGAGATCTATATTCGACTCCCGCGAGAAAGCAGCAATAAAGGTTATTGATAAACCTACAACAATCCACTTACAAAAGTAAACGCACTGTATGTGTGTCTGCAGTCTAAGTTTCATTTGTATGTGCATTTGCTGAAAAATGAACAATTCCTAATCATAATGACTCAATGACTATTATTTTCAGATCATGGTTGTTCAAAAAAGGGGCACCCAACAAAATTGATAGCTGAAAAAGACATTTCAAGGTGAGGCTGTAAAATAAACCCTACTTCTGCAAAACAGCACAAATTTTAAAAGTTCACCAAAAATAGCAGGAGCGAATAGCGGTAGCGATAGATCGCTACTATTTTTGTTCAGTAACGGGAGGGGTAGCGTTGCTACCATTTTCAGCAAATAGTGATGGCAGTAGCGACGCTATTTTCAAAGTAGCAGTTGCGCACCTCTGCTTGCCGGCCGTGGTGGACGGAGATCAAAAATTTTGACTCCGACTGCATTCCTGCTGTTGCTGAATAGCCTGTACCCCGTCTGCAAAACATTTTACAAGTTTTGCACTCCGACACCTACTTAAACTCCAAATTGAACGCTATAAGCTATACAAAAAATATTTTTAAAATGACCCTGGCTCCACCCCGGGTAGGGCTTTTCGTGAAAAAATCAAATCCGGCTCCACTCCCACTTTCGAAATTCATTGAGACTCAGGCTGGTGTCCATTTCTACACTCTGGCTTCTGTACACCACTGCTAGCCGGGAAGCCAACGCTACTAGATGACTGCAACATTAACTTTTATGCTGAATTTAGATATTTTTGTCCAGGTTGTGGTTTTGTAGCGTTGAGACTGCGCAAGTGTTGTATGCAGTTGATGCTGTATTTTTGTTAAAGTGAGTTTGTGCTTTTTGTTGCTTTGTCGCATCACCATTTCATGGTCTCACTTGTGAGGTAGACGATAAAGTAACAGCAGATTTGTTCCTGTACTCCTGAGTGCATGTAGATTTGTCTTAGCGTGGGGCTGTTGAAGCTAAGGCAAAGGTCTAGGAATTTATCAGGCTGCTAGACAGGTATTTATCACCTTCGGTAATAACTGACGCATATATGTGTTGTACGTTCAAATGCACAGGGTGCGGAATGATGCATATATGAGTCAATCAATCGAATACACCGGGTGCGGATTGACGTATGTAAACGACAATGCAATAACATTTCGCGTAATATCTGTTTGCAACGAAATTTTCCACAAATGGTCTTCATAACCAAACACATTATTCCTGAAAAATTTCATACAAATTGACCAAAAACGTTTTGAGCTTTGAAGTTTGGTAGCAAACTATCTTGCTAGGCCTAGGCTACAAGACAAAAAGTTGGATGCGAACAGTTTATTGGTAATAGTTGCTTTGGAGCACAGTTGCTTTGGGGCACCTGACTAGATAACCTCTGTGTTTTTTCGGTGCCCTGGCGTTTTTTCTGTTTTATCGAGTATATCTAGCGCAATTAATTCAGTACCGCCAAATAAATCTATCTATCTATTGGTAACACACAATAACATTTTTTATACTCACTTGGTTGCAATGAAAATTTACAATAATGTTCTCTATACCACCCCGCATATTCCCTGAAAATTTCAAGTAATATCAGAAAGAACTTTTTTAGTTATGCAATTTGATATCCAGCAACAGTTTGCTAGGCCTAGGCTACAACACTTTTTGCAAAACACTTAGGTCTTGACAGTTGTTGCGTGTATAAGGATAACTTTTTTTTGTTGTATTAGTGCACAGAAAATTTCCACATATAGTATTCATACCTATTTTCATCATGCCTGAACATTTGAAGTGATTCTAACGAAAATCTTCGGAGTTAGGTACTTTCGCTTCGCAACTACAGACGTGCGTAGGCTACAAAACTTCATACAAAACCCGTGTTTCTACGATTGTATACAAACAAGAGCAAAAATCTCACTAATTCTGTTGCATAAATGTTGACTTCTTACATCAAATTGTTTCTTTTGATAGTTAGCATTGTTTTATATTGGGTATAGCAGGTAAATTAGATTTTGAACTAGCAAAATAGATAAGCTAGATTTGGGGAAATTGAAATTTGGTCCAAACAAAAATGGGCAATGAGGGAAAAAGGTTAAGAATCACTGAGCTACAGCAATGTTTCCCAACCTTCCCTACATACGGACCTCTGACTACTGCGTAGAAAGTAAAAAGAAGGATAGGTGATCACGGTATGGTCATATGATCAAGATTACAAACAAACTGGCAGGGAAAGACAATTCACGAATTCACACTCTCTGATAGATACAATTTTAAAATATGTCAAAAATTAACACACTGAGCTAGAGCTAAGAACTTCAGATGTGAGGCAATGTGACTCATCTTCAAGAGCACACACTTGGTACACCTTGTACACCCCATCACGGTGGTACACCCCTGGAAAATTCTGTTACACCCTGAGGTGTACGATACACCCGGTTGACAAGCACTGATCTACAGTTACCGAACAGAAGTGACAGTTGCAAAGAAATTCCAGAAAAGATTGTCAAATCCAAATCCAAATCTGGTTAAGCAGAATTTATCAAATTCAAATCCAATCCAAAACCATCATAATTTTGAAATTCCGCCGGGTTTAAATCCTAATCCATGTTCATCTCTCCTGCTGATTAGACAGACACGCCAAGTTTGTCATGGTGAATCTGTTTGCTGGTTTAACACAATAGGGCTATTTCAGTATAGATAATCGCAGTTGCATTTTATAAACTTTATGTCATGCATTATTGAAGATGCATTTTGTATTGTTTTCGGATACGGATAGCACGACTTCAAGTGCTACAGGATTCGGATAAGATACGGATATCATTTATTGAAAACAGGATAGAAATGGATGTAATAAAACACTATCCGTTCATCTCTTTTTGATACATAAGGATCTGGAGCTGGCATAGAAAGCTCCCAGCTAAAATGAAACTCTGTGCAGGTTGTCATATACCCCTTTCGTATCTAGCAAACCCTACAGTTGTTTTCATACTATCGAAATTGGATTTCATGTTATTTCTACGATGGAAGAAAAATAGTATTATCATTGGCTTTAAGTAGGCATACCATATTTTTGTAAATGAAAACTGGGACGCGTCAGAACAACGAGCGTTATCAGATAAATGTGATTAATATATTAATATCTTACTTGGAATATGTATCTATTTTGGATAAATACAGTACCGACACCAAGTAAAACTAAATAAATACATTTTACTAAGACATAAAGCAATGTTCATGCATTTGTAAATCTACACTTTCGCCCAATCATGCTACTATGGAGACAATATTTTCTTCAAGAAGTCTTTGTTCACTTTTAGTTTCTCGTAAAAATCACAGCAGGAAAAGTCAGTACAAATGACTTTTACACATGATAAGGGATTTCACATTCTGCTTCTGTTATCAGACCACATGCTATTCATATTGGTTGACTGAATGCCAAACTGGGACTTTTTGGTTAACTGACCGAGACGCCGGGACAAATCCTTTTAAACCTGGAATGTCCCGGCTGAAACGGGACGTATGGTATGCCTAGCTTTAAGGGATAAAACAGGTTATCAAATTACCTTTCTTTAGGTTTTTAGGTATAAAGTTGACTATAGGCATAAGTCATCAACTTATTCAGCTGGCTGTGGGCCGAAGCCACCAACAAAGTTTTTAGCTGGCGATGGGCCGAAGCCACCAGCATATTGATTTCGGCTCAAGTTTCCTACCTGAGGTAGGTTCTGTCACGTATTTTTATTGGTTTCCAACATTCTCGAATATTTTATGCTTTTCTAATATTGTCTTATCTCAATTAGGAGGAGATTGTCCTATCATTGGTTACCTTAATCAGAAGACCTTCCTGAAAGAGCAATACTTTTTTTTGTAATATCGTTTTTCTGTTGGTTGCCTTCTGTAAAATGCCCGCTCTTCTTCCGAACGCTTCCTCCTACTTGGAGTTGCTTTCTCTCATTCTGAGATGCCTTCTCTCACTCTGAGAGGGAACGGTCTTCTCTTAATTCAAAGCACCCTCTTTCCTTCTTGCCGGGGCAAGTTCTCATTGGTCGAATAATGTCACGTCATGGGTTATTTTATAAAGCGTGCTTTTGCACGTTTTAATCGAAATGTTGTATGCTCGTTTTTGTTTTACCTTTTAACTTTGGAATTTTTATCGAATATGATAATATGTTTTCCTATAGGGTATTATACTGGTTACTTCCTAACACTATGCAGCATATACAAACAGGCCCGTAACCAGCTTGGGACACCAGGAGGGCGAAGAGTTTTCCGAGAAGGGCCAAAATTTTTTGAACTATGTCCAATATTTTTGGACTGTGTCCAACACATTTTTCCAGAGGGGCGAAAAAATTTCTAAGGGGTCTTCGGCCCCCCTGCACTCCCCTGGTTACGGACCTGTATACAAATAGCACTTTAAACAAATCACAATCAACTTTAGCCCTACAATGTCCAGTCCGGATTGAGAAGTTATCTCAATCTTCAAACTGTTCTATCTTTAAACGTTTGTTGGGAAGTCCATCGTTCATCAACTGTGAAGTCTTAGTTTCCCAGTATTCATTCCAGTCACTGCAGTGTATCGAAAGCAGTGACAAATTTCTCGGTCGTTTTCTTGACTTATTTTCAAAGTCAATAATGTCACTTAGTATATTGATTCCTGAGTACGAAAAAGTTTAATGTTGAGGTTGCGGAGCAAGCACAAAGTTGCAGAGAACCTCTAAGTTGCAGAGGTGACTGGAGTCATAATTTCAGATTCCGCTCCTGCTTGCACCTGTCATGTTTTTTAATCTGGTTCAAGTGCAGAAATTTTTCAAAATTCAGAATCGGTCTCCTGTTCAGACTCTGGCTAGCGGCTACCAGTGAGGAGCGGACTGTCAAATTTTGCGATACAGATACAAACCTGGTTTTAAACACTCAGGCCATCTGCAACCACTGTCCAATTTTTTTTCAAATGTAAAGTCCAAGTACAAATGAAGTCCAAACAATTTGAAAAATGCAGCCTTTCACAACAAAAACGTCGCATTTCTTTACCATTAACTCAGTCCAATACGGTCCGGTTCCTAAATTTTGAAGAGATTTACACTCCGGTGTCAAGCGAAATTTCTGACTTCACGCCAAGTCCACTTGCACAGAGTATTAACCCTCTGTCTACCAGCAAAAAATGTGCATTTTGTACCAGTGGGGTCAAATTGACCCCAGTCAGGATCCTTACGCAGGAATTGTTTTCGTTCTATTTTTTTAACTTCTGCTTACTTAGCTCATAATAAATAAAGAAATCGATCATTCTAGTAATAATGAAACGTTTTAAACCAATAAAAACGAAAACTATAGTTGTACAAGTTGCTGTTGCACCAACTGAACACAAGTTTTGCAGTTTGTAACAAGGTTGATTTGAATGTTAATATTGTTTCATTCATATCCAATAATGAGAGTTTTCACCGTTCACAAAAAAGAACATCAATGAAAGACGAAACTAATGGTACCCTATGATAATAATCCTGCAGCGTAGCCTACTGATTTTAGTTATGCGTCTCACATAAATATCCCCAACACAAACCACTTGTAAATAAACAGGAATTGCAACACATACCTCAAAAAACTTGCAAATAAACACAAATAATAGTACAAACCTTGAATGCACTTGCAAATAAACACAAACGAAGATAAAAATAATAACAATAGTAATATCAAACCAAGCACAGCTGATGCAGACAATGTCCGAGTGTTCAGGACATACATGTTTGCCACATCTAGAACAAAGAGATTGACATTTTCGGTCCTTCTTTCGGTCACACAAAGTACATCAGGCTCTCTTATTCAATGAAGCACCATTTCCAGTAAGAGTAACGTTCCTTTTTGTGATTGCAGAAATTTGTGCAACAGGTTGTGCTTCTTCTGTAATTCCACACAGTTCTTTTCCAAGACAGATCAAAAACTTTCTTCTTTGCCTCATGCAGATGTTGCCATTTTCATGATTTATTCCTTGCCAAATGATAAACGCATTGATTGCACTACCATCAATCATATATTGTAGAATAAGACTAATGGCCATCTTCGGGTCATGCATTTGATGGAGTATGATCTCAACATTCTGTCTAAAGTGTCAACATCTCCTTTTGTTTTGTTGTAGAACAGAATAATGCTTGGTTTCTGATCCGAAGTGCTTTCGATTTCTGGCTGACTTTGCATCGTTGAAAGCATATTGACTACACGGTTTTTTTAGGACAGTACGATGCAATTATTGCATCTTGTTGAAAGCCAAAGACTGTGCTCTTCACATTCCGTCCTTTGGCCACTGTAAATTCTGTTGGAAGCTCCGGATTGTTCTTCCTCATTGTTCCTACCAGTGTGAGCTTCTTTTGAAGAAGTTTTCGTGCAAGTGATAGATTTGTGAAGAAATTATCACAATTGACATTTCGGCCAGAATTTTCAATATCCTCTACCAAATCAAGAACAACTCTTGTGCCTTGATTAGTTTCTCGGGCCGATCAAGCATCTTTACCAGTGTAAACTTGCATTATCCATGCGTAATAGCAAGTGGAGGCGCAAATTGTCCAGATTTTTATTCCGTATTTGGCTGGTTTTGAAGGAATGTATTGCTTGAAAGGGCACCGTCCTCTAAAGCATACCAACTGTTCGTCCACTGTCATGCTTGGTCCGCAAGTGTAGGAAACACGCAAGTAAGAGTCCCAAGTTTCAATCACTTCTCTGATTGCTTGCAGCTTGTCAGGGGACTAATGATGTGGTTTTGACTGTGCATTGTCAAATCGGAGAAGCGTAAAAATTGTTGATACCTTCTTCTCCTCATAGTGTGATTGAAAATGGGCTGGTCATCAAGTGTGCTCCATAGCTGTGCAACGCTTTTGTTTTTGGACTTATATACACCAGTAAAAATAACTACACCAAGAAAAACTTTGAATTCTTCATCATCTACGGGTTTCCGTGAGCTACCATATACTAAGGCTCCTCCGTGATTAGTCCACTAACATCTGGTTTTTCGAAGAGAAGACTGCAAAAATAAAGTGAAAGTGTCACTTACATCTGAGCACAGATATTGCAAACCTTGTCGTCCTGGACTTTTTCAAATAACATTATGCACAGCTGCTCTACCAGCATTATTTGCAAAAGGTGTTGTTTGCCACGTTTCGGTTTTGGAAACGAAGTAGTTTGCAGAAGCAGAGGAACATGGTTGCTCATCCATTTCTTCTTCAGAAGATGAATCACATGAAGATAGTTATTCCCTGTCTTCTTCGCCATGATCAGTAGAAATCCATTCCGAGTCACTTATTTCTTCTTCTTTGCTGTCCTCACCACAAAAAACTTCATGTTGCTTGTTTGCATGTAACTTTTGTGTATTGCTTTTCGCACTTGTTTCTGTTCTGTATTGGTTTCTTATAAAGAAAAAAATCAACTTTATTTGTGGTACTTTTAGCAGTGCAAAAATAAGGTTTCTTTGATTTATTTGCATGCTACAATGGGCCACTTATTCGTAAAACTGCTTGGGATGAATTTGACCCCACTGGTATATAATGCTGCTTTTTTATTAGCTCATGATAAAGATGTTGAACATTGAAAATATTTAAGGTCAACAAACCTCTTCAATATAAAATAAAAGTCATGAAGTTTCGTAGTGCTGTTGACAACGGTTTAGCAACAGGAGCTTTTCAAAAATGTAATTGGGGTCAAATTGACCCCATGGTATATCAGCTGCCCATGGACCGACGACATTTGTTCTTTTTGAAACCGGCCTGCCCATGGCCTGCTAAACAATTGGCTGTATTGTCTAATTTGTCTCCTGAGGAAAAATATGTCCAAGAGCTATTTTGCCTTCTGAGGCAAAATATCTGCTGAGACTATTTTGCCTTTTGTGGTACATGATTAGTGGAAGTGGACATGTCATGTGACAAGCACAATAAACAAAGTTATATGCTTGGATTAATGTGTAAGCCTAAAACTCTAAGACCTAAAACCTAAAACCACAGACATAAAACCCGAAACCTAAACTTAAAACCCTAAACCCAAAACCCTAACCATGAAACCTTAACCTAAATACCTAAACCTAAAAATAAAATCCTCAACCAGTCCCGTCACCGTGGGACAGCTTTTTTGGGCTTAGCTCCCCAAAGAAAGCTCCAAGTCCAAGCCCCCACAAACTGAAAATGAAACTATACTGTATAAATCAATGGATTTGTTGTCAATTTCAGAATGTCAAGGCCCCAACACAAAAGTAAATCTCCCCTATTGTGTATTGAAGACTTTCCGGAGGCCATTCTGCTCTCAACCTAAAACTCTCATCCTACAAATTGTAGTACAAGCCTAAACCTGAACCCTCACCATAAAACCTTCAACCTTTAACCTAAACCTAAATCCCTAAACCTAAAACTGTAAACGTAAAACCCCGTATCCTTGTCTATAAAGTGAATGTGATTTGGTGCATATAGCAAAAACACCTACAGCACGCCATCAAAATGTTGCATAACACGTTCTCTCCAAAAAGCCACCCAGCACCAAAACAAAACCTCTAACCGCCACGGTCATACAAGAGGTTTTCACCATGCACGAAAAGTTTCTTGAAGTGTATCTGGCTGCCAGCAGTGTTGTCAACTCTTCTTACAAAGAATATACCAAATATAATCTAAAAATATACCAAATATATGCCAAATTGATATCTATAGCAAAAACTTATAATTTAATGCTATTTGTCAATGCCTTTTTATTGTTTCACGTAGATGATCAAAAGTTTCGTTGAGTAGTGCCATTATAGAGATGCTGCAAGCTAACTTTCTACTTTCTTAATTTAGCAGTGACAGATTGATTAACCACTAGAGATTGATTAACCACTAGAAAATTCATCCTTCCAACACAGTTCATTTTCATTTGCTTTGTGGTCCATAATATTATTATGCTATATAATAGCTGGCGATTAACTTTTTGCACAGTTAGCAGAAGGGATACACAGCACCAGCAGAATGCTGCTTTGCAAGCCTTCTACCACTCCCCTACGCAGCTTTCCCACATTTGAATGCATTGTCTGTCTAACAGCGCGTACCTACAGCTAAGTTCAGTTTTTCCAGAACATTTCAGCTCTTACAATCTCGCTTTCCACTTACTCAAAGTGCATGCTTACTCCCATGTTAAGCCAAATCGCTTAACTTTTTTTTATATAGCTTCAATACGACAATCGGTTTCTCTGTTTTCACTTTGTAATAAACCAAATAAACTGCTTTAAAATCTCAGCTAAACCCTTTGACAAAAATATACCAAATATATACCAAATTTTTCATATACACTAAATCAAATTATTATATACCAAGTAGAGATGGACCGATATATCGGCCGGTATTTGGGTTTTACCGATATATCGGTATCGCCCGTTTTGGCCGATATTATCGGCCTCAATAGGAGTTGACAAAACACTGCTATATTCCTCACGCATCCAGACAACTTGCGCAAGAAAGTACAACGAAGCAAGTCAAAACAGTTATCTTACAACAACGCTAGCAGGTGCGGTTTCATAAACAAACAGACAAGATCAACCATGGAGCGTGCGTCGGCCGTTACAACCGAAACAAATGCATCGTCGGGAAGTTTTGCAACGCTTGAAGCTACCACGTGCAGGTGTTGTGTACGAATAAACTCACGTTATATTTCCGGAAGTTTTCGCAGCACGAAAAGTTTGACTGGTACTTGAGGTACAGATGTCCAAACAATGCCTGGTTTAACGCAGAATAATTTTAAAAAGCTAGCATGAAAAATGAATTGCGTTATGTTAAGCAACATTTATGGTGATATGAATATGATTACAAATACAATCGTTACTCATTAGTGACGACAATTGTCGCTGTGATGCAATTGCAAGTAACATCTTAAAAGGATTCCTCTTTTCTTAAATTCATGTATTAGGCCAGCAATGTCCAACCCGCGGCCCAGTCAAAGGTTTCGTGTGGCCCAGTTAAGGTTTTCGGTGTAGTGAAAGTATCCCAAATACTGACAATCTGTCCTTTTTGATAATCTTAAATATGACATTTTTGATGCAGGTGGTCCTCAGTGCCACTTTATGACGTCTACACCATTGTATTTAGGATTCGAAGGCTTTCATTACATTAGTATAAGATAAATTTAGTTTGCAAAGATCAAAGTAAGCCATTCAATGTGCGGCCCTCATTAATATGTCATTCTATGTGCGGCCCTGGTTAAGACAGTGACATAATTTTTGGCTCTGTAAGCCATTTGGGTTGGACATAGCTGTATTAAGCTATAGGAGCGCTGGTTTATAACTGAACGCAAGCTAAAGCATCCTGTTCGTGGGTTAACTTATTCGACATTTTCCCCGAGGCATGATAATGATAATTGTGATCTCACAATCCGAGCTGTTACAAACGTGAAACCAACCTTTGCGGATGTGGCACACATGCTACGGGAGCGCTGCTACAACATTTCACAAATACTTTGAAGCGATGATTTGTCGTTTGGTCTGATAGCAGCGCGGTAGTCAGAGTTCATTGTTGCATCACAATTGCTGTTGTCCATTTGTTAAACACGATCAACAAAAGTAGTGTTTGCAACAACACAGCTTACGCAAGTTAAAAGCACATTGCTTGTAATTGGATCAGAACTACCGCAGCATTATTGCACAATCATCGGATGCGTAATGCGCACATGTGCACCTTAGCTATTGTTATGGCGACTTGTTCTTATGGAATTTACTTTTGGTGGAGGGCAGTAATCGGTTAGAGCCTAGTGCTGCTTTTGTTCAGGCTAGGTTTTAGATGACCGGCTAACTCACTGTAGGCTATTTGGTGAAAATGCAGATAAACTTTGCTTTCTGCATGACAATCTTAAACTGTTGATATCGAACTACTGAGAATTGACAAATCAGTTGAGGTATTTCATTTCATACCAATGCCAGTACTTCAGTTGCAGTAACCAATGGAACTAGTTTTTTTTATTTTTCAAGGACATGCAGTTATTTAATGTTACATTACATCAAAATTCCAAATTTGGTTCTTTACGACTTGGGTTGACTTTTCACATTGAAAACCCACTGAGTTGCAGAAGAGTCTGAAAGGTTGATTTGTGAATTATATACAAAAACAAAATTTCACAAGATTTATGTAGTACAGCAACTGTTAACAAACATACTATCAATGACCAAAACGATTACTCCTGTTTTGGAAATACTTTCAATTTTGGCAATGTTTAATTGAATACAGTGTTGTACTAATTTTAACGTCCTTAACTTGATGCTCCATTTTGTACTTCCTTTTCACTGTTCAGCATCTTTCAACTTTCAAGCACTGTTTTTGCTTTTTCGGGTTTAAACCGTAGGTAGTTCTCTTACATTCAGTGTTCTGTTCTTATTGCTTTGTTATTTTAACATTATTTTTTATTAATGGCACTGTGTTTATTCATTGGAAACAGTGTACACTATGCTAACAAGTTAGGCTAATCAAGTATTGAAATTGCTACAATTTCAAAAATTCTAGCTCATAAATCCTGATTTTTAAGTATTTGGAAAAAGGCAAGGCATAAAATACATCATATTTTTGATAATGAAGTAGAAAACAAGATTTAAAAATTTTGGAAATATCGGTATTGGCTGATATATCGGCCCATGAATGGCCGATATATCGGTATCGGCCTCAAAAAAGCCATATCAGCCGATCTCTAATACCAAGCACTTTGAAAATATACCAAATTTTTCAAATTTCGTATATATATACTAGTTGGCAATACTGGCTGCCAGTCGCACCTGATGGAGTGCTCACATATGGGAAAAGCAAATTTGCCTTGATATACAGCAACGGAAAAGCAATACCAAGTGGTTTCAGTCACTTTTATTGCCACCGAGTGGTCCTTTCAACTCAAAAAAATTTTAAAGGTTTTTTCAACATTAGCGGGCGGCTCGGTGAATCCAACAGCTGAAAATATCGTCAGCGGCCCGCTCGTTCAACCTTAGCGGCCCGCCCAAAATCCAGACCATTAGCGGCCCGTGCCATCTCTACCATGGTAGACAGAGGGTTCTCCATATCAAATACGCTGAGAAAACTGATGATTAGGGCTTAGGGTTAAGTGTTTAGGTAAGTGTGTCGGGTTAAGGTCAGAAAAAGAAATATGTTGGAGGTATAACAGTAAGTCCAATATTTCTCAGTGATTGTAGTTATTCCCCTTCGTCAGTATCTAAGTGATAGTGCACTAA
>Ga0210059_1010180_pt1 | contig 14563 bp, 11 predicted proteins | sample Ectturendosymbi2_FD_188042 | JGI IMG/M metagenome (GOLD analysis project Ga0210059, IMG submission 188042) | Ecteinascidia turbinata endosymbiont from Florida, USA - Sample 2 (SPAdes) (version 2) | ecosystem: Host-associated > Tunicates > Ascidians > Unclassified | place: Key West, Florida...
GTTGTAATAACTTACATGAGTTGCAATAAATATTCATTGCTGAACATTCGTGGTTTTTGAAGGCCAGTCCGCGAAAAAAATTCAGTTTCAAACCGGTCCGCAGTGCAAAAAAGGTTGCCGACCCCTGCGATAGTGGACACTATCCTGAGAAGAATCAAACAACGGTTTCATAGAACATCTTCACTTCAACGATGTGTGCTGATCTCTCACTTCTTCACCCAAGAAACTTTGGTATGTGCCATCGGGACTATGGAAGAGCTTTGTAAATATTTGTTGAGATTTGATGATAGCATCATTGCAGAACAACTTCGCATAGAACTGCAAGACCTTGGAAACCAATGGCTTACATTAATAAAACGATCAATTGCAGATGCTTACGTAGTGCAGGAAGACAGTGACAATGAACTAGAGCACAGCACGAATCCTTTGTGTATCACGTGTAATTCATGTGAAACTTGTCCTGTCTGCTGCTACAAGGCGCTGTTGAAGTTGAATTTCTTTACAGACGCCTACAAGAGCATTTCATTTGACTTGCCTACAAGTTGCTGCTGACACTGCCGGTGTCTCAAGCAATGTACGAGTATGAACGATCTTTCTCTGCTCTGAAGAGAATTAAAAGCCGCCCACGAAGCACAATGACGCAAGAACATCTGGAAGCGTTTATGCTGATGTACGTAGAGAAAGGAATTCTGGCCAAACTTGACAATAAAGACATCATCGATAGTGTTTCTGCGTAGACACTTGCTTTGCTAAACTGCGCTTGTTTCAAATAAAATTAATTAAATTTTAGTTGATTAGGCAGTCTTTTTTGGTCCAGCATTTTGCGTATTGTTTTAGACACAACACGAATTTTCGTTTCAGAATCCACACTGTTCTGTTTTCGTTAACCACAACAAAATTCTGGGCATATCGAAGTAGGCTATGGGAGCAGTCTCAACTGACGCACATTAAATAAACGGCACCCATTTATCGCTGTTGAGCAGTTCCTTTGATACGCACACCAATCTTTATGATTCATCTATTAGCCGCAGTGCCCTTCTGTTGCTCTTTGTTGCACGGCCCAGGGCCGGCGTAGTGGGAATGCCCGGGCCGGTTTAAAAGCCCAGTCCACCCCTGGCTGTAACCCACACTTCTTATGAAATGCATGAAAATTGATGTGTTCTAATATAAGTGATATGCACGGGCGACCAATGCGATTCAGCATTTTGTGCACTGCAGCTGACAGGTCTGATAAAACCCAATTGATGTATTCTACAATATTGCTGTGCTTGTTTGTATCCAAATACGATAGTTAATGTAAGCAGGCTGAACTACATTACCGTGTCCAGCAACACATTTAAGTGTATTAATTTGCAAATTATCTGCAAGGATAAAGCAAAGCGTGATTAATGTTGCTTCCAAACACCTAAAAACAAGATTTGGAATGTGTATTTATAAAACTTCACTTTTGCACCGACTCGATGAATGTATTGGTTTCGTACCAAGCTGTCCCCCCACATTTTACAACAAAATTGCGCCCATGGTTGTGCGCAAAACAACTTTTCTGGAATGCGCGATGCTTACCATTTTTTGTGCTCTTGTGCTGTATTATTGTGCCTGTGATATGGACCACGAGTCTGTAATAAATGAATAACTATTATATGCAGACCAACACCCCCGCCATTGGTTAAGGATCAACGTGAACAAAGTTGTAGTTAGGAATTTGCATATATGTACAACATTTGGATTTCAATTTGGTTTCTGATATTGCTATAAAATCAAGTGAGACATTACACATTGAAGTGCCAATTATGTGCTTATTTTTGTCTAGACTGAGGTCCGTAATCAGGGGTGGCGCTGGAGGGGATAAGCCCCCCTAGAAAAATGTGCTGGACATAATTTAAAACTATTGGACACAGTTCAAAAATTTTGCGCCCCTCTCAAAAAGCTCTTCGCCCCTCCTGGTATCCCAAGCTGGTTACGGGCCTGGCAGGGGCGCAGCCAGGAATTTTGTTCGGGAGGGGCCGGTCACTGACGTCGTCAGATTTCAAACTTTAGCTATTTCGCACAAAGATCATTTTGATGTCACTGGTCAATTTCTGGTTTGTTACAACAGGATATGACGTCAAATATCTTCTACCAGTCGGCATCGATAAATTTTAACAAAGACAAGAAAACGTTTGCTTTGCAGTGATCATTATCAAGCAGTTGTTAACCAAACAGTTTTCAATGAACACTAAGAGTAGCGGAAAGCGAAGCGCCGTGTAATGTTGTCCTCGAGAATATCACTGATTATGCCTATTGAATAAGTCAAAATCAACTAAATGTATGTAAATGAATTCATAGGAACAAATCAGAGGATGCCAATAGCCAAATTTTGATTTTACAAAATACCTGCGAGCACAATTAAAAGATAAAATTCAGTCTGCGTTTCTTTTTGAACAACTCGTCGATGACCATCTCAGGATCAATGTCACATTATGATTATTATTCGTCAAAAAAGCCAATTCATCAAACGGTTTTGCCAGAGACGGATTTATGCATAGGCAAAATAGGCCATGGCCTAGGGCCCCGCGCAACTCCTCCCTATGGCGACTCATCATTAACTTAAAAATTGTAAAACTGCGCAGAAGCATTACTTCACAATTTACTTCGAAACGAGCGAAAATGCAAACGTCTAGACTTTTATTTGTGCAGTAACAACACAATAATATTTTTTGTCACGCAATATAAGGATGACAATACTGATTTTCATCGGAGTTCTGCATTGTCTGGCGATCTTGCGCTGTTGCGAGCTTTTTGTCAGTGGATGAGTGGAAGGTTGTACATCAAGTTAGAAGTGCAGATTGTGTGAAAGGCTTGATACTGAGGAACATGTCTGGGCACGAGAAAGATGCAGGCCGTCAGTGTGAAAATGGTTACAAGCAGTAGTGTAGCCAAGGCAAAATTTTTGGGGAGGACAAATACTTTGAATTTAAGCGAGAAACAGTATTTTGTTCCGGACACTGCCTGTCAAAGCACAAAATGACAAGATATGCTAGCAATTTGAGGTGCATGGCTCCTTGGCCTCCCTGTCTACGCCTGTGGTTGCAAGGAAAAAGAAATAACAGTACTTGCTTGATGTTCAATCTTCGACTGACAAAAATCTCGCAAAACCGCTAAACACTGTAGAATGAAAAGCACTATTGTCAATATCGGATGCTACGTTTGGTTGTTACCAACTGGATTGCTCGCAGACGGAGATTGTTTGTTGAAGCTCTATAACAGTGGTTCTTAACCTGGGTTTGATCGAATCCCTGGGGTTCGACAGAGCCGTTCCAGCGCTTCGACGAAGGTCATCTGAAATATGACTAAAAGCGTGGTTATATCACAGCAAGCTCACCATGGTCACCATTGTATACCAATAATTAATTTTTACTTTATGTTATATTGGGCAAAAATGGGGTTTGACAAAAAGCTTGGAAAATTACTTGAGGATTCGGCGTGCTTGTAAAGGAACCACTCCTCTATAAGTTAGTTAAATCAGCTAGAACAGTTTCTCGTGAGTTTTACTTGGTAAAACGTGTCTACATTGGGTTTACTTCATAATGGTTAGCCAAGGGCGTTGCGACGATACGTTGCTGTGCAAAACTTGTCTTCATTCTGTTTACCATCAGCCTACAGCAGGGTCTCTAAACTTTTTTGCTACAGGGCCACATAAGGTACTACACAAAAGTTCGAGAGCCGGACTTACAAATTGTGATTGTTTCGACATAGGCTATGTTACATACACTCGGCCAAATCAACAAACGTTTCGTAAATATATTGTTTTTCCATTAATGACAAAATGGCTTCGCGGGACGGATGAAATGGCTTCGAGGGCCGCGTTTGGCCCGCGGCCGTAGTTTGGAGACCCTGGCCTATAACATAGAGCAGAGATGAACAACCTGCGGCTCGTAAGCCGCATGTGGCTCTTTGCCCGGTTTCATGCGACTCTTACGTAATTACTCGTAGTCCAACTAAATAATATGAATAACAATAATTGACTTGTAAGTTCTGTTCTTGTCATGTTGATGTGTGATATTTACAATTAATCTAACTGAGCAAAGGTACGTGTTTGAGTGAGGGAGAGATGAGGTGATGTTCATGTGCGTCCATGTGTATGATATGGCTCTTTGCGGTAACACAATAAGAAATGTGGCTGTTGGTCTCTGACTGGTTGGCCACCCCTGGCATAGAGGATTAAAACACTATATTTTGTATTGCTTGGAAAATGACAACTTAAAAACGGCATGAATAAACCCTGTGTTCACTGAATAAAGTGTGCTTGTTTGGTCCGTAAAATTGTACTCCTTTGCAAGAAAGCTGCTCCCTTGCATTTCATGTAGGCTACACCTCAGCTCGTGTTGTCCGCATTAATTGGCAACTTCGCTGACAGCGTTGCATGCTTTAGTCGTATAGTTTCGCATCCAATCGCAAAAAGTCACGTTAAACCTTGGTCAGTGAGAGAACACAACACTACAAGAGTCCGACTGTTCCTTCCGTTTGTTTTCGAACAGTTGAGATTGATGTAAAACTCCAGCGAAACATCTTAAGTTTTTTCGGGAGGGGGGGCATGGCCTCTTCGGCCTCATTCTGGCTGCGCCTCTGGGGTCTGGCTAGACTGCGTACTTTGAAATAAAAATAAGAATGTTTTTTAAGAGACATGCCATTGGCAGAGTTGATTTCAGAAGGGGTTAGGTAGTCGTTATATGTACGAGGTTCAGCAAGTGGAAAGCAAATTTCATTAAATGTTGTAGTAGTGATTTTTGTAGTTGAAAGAAACAAATCAAACAATTGAATATTGGAAATTTCACTAATAGGAAAACTGTTATGATTACAGGGTAAGCACATAGCAAAGTTGTCATAAGTCAAGTAAAAGCATCTAGAATGAGTCCGATTTTTACAAATTATGCACATCATTTTGCGGCCAGTGTGTAAATTGCAAACAGCACTTTGATCATTTACAGGCTTTCAGGTGAGACGATAAAGTAAATGATGTCGTAAGAGTAGCATTTATAAAAAGCGGGAATGCCAAGAGCAAACACAAAAGTAACCCCCCACTACAGTGGTCTCATGAAACTTGAAGCACAACACATATTAATTGATTAGACGTAGATCTGAGATGTACGAGCATGGGCGTCGGAAGGGGAGGGGCTTGGCCATCCTGTATTTTGAAAATTTTTGGAAGAAAAGCTTTTCTTAGTTTCGAGTCAGAAAAAACAAATTTCACCACGTTTGACCCCCCTGGAAAAAATCCTTTCGACGCCCAGGCGTACGAGTGCGATCATCATCAACGACAAGTATTTCTTGACTTGGAAATTACAGTGTAATGAGATCGCTAAGCGCTCACGTTGCTCCAGCTTGTTTTCAAAAGAATGCAAGGGAACAATCCTACGTATAGCAAAGTTTTGTCTATTTTATGAAAGTTGGACAAAAGCCTATTCATTACAACGCGTTTATGTGGCTTGTGTAAGTATTTGTAGGCGAATTTGTTGATTCAAGATGGCACAAGAATCAGTGTTTTCCATCAAGTGTCACGTTCATCAACATCCTAGATTGGGTCGGTTTCACTGCTACTACCCTCAACATAAAAGCACTTTTTTCATACACATTCTTTTTCGATGTTAAAACATTGAAATGGAAATAAAGAGTTAATTCAGCAATATTTTATGAAGAACGCCTAAAGTACAACGTTGACAACCTTTCAAAAATTCTGCAATGATGATAAGTTAAACTGTGAGGCGCGAACACTTTTACCGAAGTTTTTTCGGAAGGTAGAAATTGCCTTTCATATTTTGAACCACTAATAGAGGTCTGCGCGGGACCAGGTAACCCGCGGAGCTACACCTGTGGATCGGGTTGAACTTGCTGCCAGTCTGGCGTAGGATAAGAAATTCTTTGTGCGGATAAATGAATGCTAGCCCAGTGCATGTGACATGAGCAAGAAATTCAGTTTTACAGGGAGTTGGCGGTACAAGGGTGTAACGACATTTTCCAGTTGTAGCGAGGCCAGAGATTGGAGTTTCCAGCTCTCAGCGATCTTGCAAACCACGTTCTGGTTGATGGTAACATAGCGCTTCCAGTAAACGAGTGTTTTGCATGGCTGGGTATGTCGTGAATAGCATAAGGGCTCAAGGTTGAACGAAAGGTTTCACATTTTACTTTACAGTGTTGGTTAAGAGCTTTTGTTGGCTTTGAAATGAACCACTGAATAAATTGTCACCAAGCGATGGAATACGCTGCATGAGTTTTTAGACACACAGTGACAGGAGCAGGTCTGTGGCGGAAACAGTGCGAGTGGGACGGGCGCAGGTTGGGAAGGTGTGGGTTAGAAGCCCACGGGTGCGGGAGGGGGTAAGATTTCCCAAATTTCTGCGTGTTGAGGGCGGGTACGGTTTACAGTTTTCTGGGCCGGAGCGGGAAAACTATTCTACCCGCGCAGGACTCTAACCACTAAGCAAAATAAGATGGAAACATTTAACATGTGGAACAACACAAAAGAGCTCCGTACTTTTCAAGCTTCCATTTTCGTCTAGATTTTCTATAAAGTAAAAGAAAAGCACACCAAACAAAACCCATATACTACTAACGCCAAGGCAGGATGTTATATTTTAAACCCGGAGAAAAGTCCAGCCCTATTTTATGGCACGGGGCAATGGTCAGTTTCTCAAATTTTGCGTTTTGCCTGCTTTATAGCCAAACAACAAGTACGGAAATCACTGAGCGCGTTCGGAACAATAGCAGTGACCTCGTGGAAGTGCCAATTGTAAGACGTTTCCAACTACGGTGCATGGATACGAGTGGTTCGAGCTGGTAGCTCTCTTTCAATGAGGCCAGAAATTATATTCTTAATGTATAATCTATTGAATGGTACTTCTTTCACGACAAAGATTAGTCTCGGCGCTACTGTGCTGGAGGAGATAGATGAAATTCAACTCTGTTCGTAAAGTCATTATAAGTATGATAAGCCTGACGCGGCAAACATATTAAACAAAATTTTGACTGCAAAAACCAGACCCGATAACATCCGTTTTTCAAATTAAATCTTTTGGGTACAGCCAGTGCCGTGCAGAGGTCTAGTGATGCCCAGGGCGACTGCTTGGTTGGATACCCCCCTGCCAAATTCTAGTATTAAGCAGTGGCGTAGGCCTATGGTGGCCATTGTTACTGGATATACATTGTTTGTGACGTCATAATATGACGTCATATTCACGTTTGCAAACCAATGTTTTGGCGAAGTTTGTTGACACAACATGCATATTCAGGGACGCCGGAGCAGCGGTATGGCAGAGGGAGCAGTAAAAATGTTGAGGGCAATGGAAACTTATAAAAACAAAAAAATCGTTACCAATTATGTTTGTTTGCAAACGTGAATATGAACTGGATTGCTCGCAGACGGAGATTGTTTGTTGAAGCTCTATAACAGTGGTTCTTAACCTGGGTTTGATCGAATCCCTGGGGTTCGACAGAGCCGTTCCAGCGCTTCGACGGTTCATCAATAATGTTGACCTCAAAAATAATAACAGAAATTATAGAAAATCCTTCTGAATTTTCTGGATGCCCGAATAGCTGCAATAAATTTATTTCAAGTCGACCTTGATGAACCATGAAATTACCTATGATACTGTTATGACAAGGCATCTCTGCCCACGTTGCACCCCTTTTAAAAGGGCAGAGGGGGCAATGCTCCCGCCATGCCTCCATTCTTCGGCGTCCCTGTGCATATTATTCTACACGCACTCTCTTTACTCGTTGTAGGCTACAATGTGTCACTATAATGAACATATTATCAGTCGTCTCCTGGGACAGAGCAATTCATAACTGCAAAAATATCCGGCAACGCGTTAACACAGAGTAGAACACACTCAGTGCTACGTCAGCGCAGTTCACAGTTGCCAAAACACAAGGCTGCCAATGTCTCAACGAATAGCAGTCGATCAGAATGTATGCGGTGTGACGGTTTCGGTTTCGTTGCCAGGGGTTGCTTGCGCCTGCACTGATTAGTCCGGCTGCTTGATTACGTGCCGCGTTGAATTGCATTGCTTTGCCTGGTCGTTTGTATCGCACGTCTATGTCAGATCGTTTCTAGTTTCGTACCAGGCGGTTATTGTGTTGCGCTGCAGATGTTGATGCGTGCTGGTGTTCTTAGTTGAATAAAGTCTGGTGAAAGGTTTCGTTCGTCGCTAGGTTCTGTCGTGACATGCGGTGGGAATCGCGGACTACCAGGGTTGACAGTTTAAAATTTGTAAACTACACCATAATTGAGAATGCGCATAAAGTACGCAAGAAAATTTTCGTTTTTTTATTGGCTGTGAAATGTACAATTACTGGAGGACAGAACAGATACGGGCTTGTGTGTGCCGTTATGATCAATCCGCTTGGAACTGCCAATTATTGACGAAGCTCGAAACGAAACACATATATTGCAAGCACAGGTGTGCGACGGTATTAGCACAAAAAATGAAACGGGGAACTAGTTATACATTATAAAATCAGCTACACCAAGCACGTTGAAATAGGACAGCAAGGTCCACAATTATCTTCAGTGTTGACATAATTGGGCCTAACTAAAAAAACACCCGGGTGTTTTAAAAAGCCTGCTTAACACAATCCAATAAAACCCACTCTTTTCTTTTCCTTTGAAAAATGTACTATGTAGTTAAAAGTAAAATAAGCAGCGCGCAGCGCACACTTGTCAGTTAACTGTAAATTTTTTTAATGAAATAAAACGAACAGTAACGAAATTTTGAAGGACTGTCATCTTCTTCAGCACTGTAAATCGGTATATTTTAACTAATTTGTCTGCCTTCTCTGCCTCAACTGTTTCTGATGTTCGACCATACTAAACCATATGTTAAAAAAATACACTATATAGATGTTGAACTAGCAGGGCATGTAGGCTACACAAACTTGACGTGAAACGGCAGAGTTTCTGTAGGAGTTGCTTTTTTCTGCTTGCTGTGCGCATGTTTGCCAAGCCTTACCACTTTGGAGTGAATTGACCAACAACACTTTGCGAAAACGAAGATGGGGTACGTTTCCTTACCCTCAGATTTGAATGCCATAATAATAGGCATAACAAGTTATTGTGTAATTCTGAAAATGGTGATATTGCATGATGCAATAAAACAATTCAGAATAGGGTTTTTGTGTTTTTTCTAAAAGAACAAAAACCTTTTTCTTTTCAAAACACCACAAAAATAGATAAAAAAACAAACATGTGAATTGCTTTTCTAAAACCAGTTTTTTTCAACCCTGATTATCTTTCAATCCTTTTTTGTGATTTTCCCTTGATCGTACGATCTAGAACAAGTCACATCACTATCAGTTTGGTTGGGTGTGCGCCGCACACCTAAAGTATAGGTCCATGGTATTGAAAAAGCTGAGAATCACTGGCATTTGAATACGTAAAAATTAGTATTGACAACAAAACAAGTTTCGCAAAATTAAATCCATGCTTACAACAGAAAAATTCTTGTTACAGCATTTCAATTTTTGTAATTTCACTCTCTGGCTGCCCCCCTGGCCTTGGATGCCCGGGGCCGACACCCCGTTTGCCCCCTCTTTGCACGCTACTGGGTACAGCCTTATGAAACTTCTAAGACAAATAACCTTCATCCAATGCTGACAAGCACAAAGCGAGAACATGACGTACCCAATTGAACATGAAATTTATGGTACAATTTCGTCACCTGTGGCCAAGATGGGCATACTTCCCTGCTTTTAAGACAAGCGGCCAAACAAAGGTAACACCTGCTTTGGGCATCAAAAACTAGGATGGCGTAGAGACCCGTATTAGTGCGTCCCTGGTTCCCACCATTTTGTCTGTTAATAATTTATCCAGAAGCCCCATAACTTGCATTACTTTCTTTCATTATAATCAGATGTTAAGTCAGTTACACCAATGCGCGTATACGTGAAGTCACAGCAACATAGCGCAAAACAATTTAATATAGAATAATATGTCACACTAACGTTGAGGGTTTGCCGGAATGGCCTGACACAGCGAACGGTCGTCGCGATGTCGGCAATCTGGTTACCTCGTCAATTAGTACAGCTGTTCAAGAGCAAGTAACTTGCACCAAATCGAACATACAACATGACTGAAATCACACATCAGACGCGAAAAAGACACGAAGGCACATATGTAACCACCACACAAGAATCCACTCTAGGTAAAAAGAGGGGGTGGTTGGGTGCGAGGTAATTGGCACACAAACCACCCTTTTTAGGAAACATTTGCGTTGACGTGATTATGCATAATCACATACGGAAATTGCAACCATGTTATGCAAACATGAAATTAATTCTCTGGTTTGTGGCAGTGTAAACAACTTGCCTCTGTGAATGTTGTGTAGGAATATGTTGCAGAAAAGACAATCGTATGAATGCCATGGTAAAAACTCACCACAAAAGTCAATCTTTCAAAGTCCATCTCTCTTTCAGAAGTAACGAAATTGTCCAGTCAATTGGTAAAACCAAAAGTATGAACATTTCTAGATATAGTGAACAAATATCAGGACGAAGAACAACAGAAAAACAAACTGATTTAAATTTATTAATAACTTAAGGTTTCACGCAACTATTATATTTCCACATTGCACAACATAAGCACAAATAAAAAACTGAAGCAAAAAACAACCACAAGCAGAGCGGCACGATTTTAAAACATCTGTTCAAAAAAATCATACATAACGTTCTTGAAAAGAAACAAGCTAATATTGTGAGAATGTTTAAATTTAACTAACGCTCTCACTAACAAGCGACATAATGTCAAACTTGGCAATTGATTTGAAAGGAGAGATAAGCTCAACGTGTTTATCGTAGTTTTAATATACAGTAAAATCGGTGAACAAGCTTTCCGGCCCTCTTCAAAATGAAAGCCAACTGTTCAATTCTGAACAATAAGAATCACTTCCGATATTTTTGAAAAGCTTAATCAAAATTGATTCAAGAAAACTGTCTTCTTGAAAACAGAAACCATTGACTCACGCAATTTTCTGATAGCACAAAACAAGACCGGGAAGGTAGTCAGAGCTTGTTTTTTTCTCAAAGTGGTATGGTATGATTTGAAACTTTTCAACACGAAGCCTTGACTGAAGTTTCCAGACCCCTTCCTTTTCCAGATCGGAACATTTTCTCTCAAGTCTTTCTACAAACTCCTCATAAGACGGCCGGAGCTGCAGGGTGAATACAACGTAACCTCCAGGTCTGACTGCGTCAATTATAAACTTGAGGCACCCAACCTCAACTTGCGAAGGGAAGAACCCACCACACAATACGGACGCGTCGTACGCTCCATTGCTAAGTTCGGGGGGAATTTTCGTGTTTTCTTCCAATAAGAAGCAGAAAGTCTGTCTATACAGCGGTGCACCAATTGCAAGCATAGCATCGGACCCGTCTTGGGCGTCAATGGCGCCTTTGAAGCCCATTTCTCTGAGTTTTTTGCAAATAAGACCCGTACCGGCTGCGAAATCAATGATTGACATGGAGCTTTTATCACAATGAGCGTCTTTTTCGACAACGTCGCTCAAAACTTTAACAGCATACTTTTGCGCCGAGGAATCTAATTCGGCGACGTATTCGTTGTAGTACGGTGCAATAGTGGCAAAAATCTTCATATAATCCGCAGTTGTTTCATGTTTCATTTGACGCATTTTCTCAAGCACTTCTGAAAGTCCCGGCAATTTTTTATCACTCATATTAACTTTTAGATTTACATCCACATATTCGTACTCCAACCAACAATGTTGTAAGATGTCTGGAGATAAATGTGTCTGAAGTTCGTAATAGTTTGAAAACTATTTGCAAAAACGAAGACGTAAAACACTAAAAATTCAAAGTCTGAACAACAGCAAGTGACAGGGTGTACTTATCAAAGTTGACTAAAAAAGTCTTCCTGAATAGGAAGATATTTTGGAGAGTATTTGTAAAAGTTCTATGGAAATGCTTCCCTGTACAGTACACTCTCGCAAACAATAAAAATATCATTTGTACAGTACCAAAACATTTATTTGATAATATCATTGTAATCTCGCAATAAATCTGGGAAACAGTAATTGTGTTGCTCATACGACAGACTGCAAACATGCTTCAAATTCCTCAAAACCACTTAAAAGTAAAAGCATTTCATGAACCACCATCCAAAACTAATAATAACATTTGCAACCAAATAAAGTATTTATGCTGTCCTTTTTCGTATTATGCAGAAGTTCCATATATGACACTGTTGTGGTACCAGTATATAAAAAGGTTGCAACTGCCATATCGGTTTCAACTGATGCATTCATGAAACCAGTCTCGAAGTAAATCAACATCAAATCCTTTAATATCATGAATCATAGAACAGAGATGAAAGAACCTGAAATCCTTTCCTTTGCATCAAAATCTGGCATGTTACGATACTAGACATTTTTGAGTTAGAGATACCTGACTTCAGCGTTTTCTAAATGTACTTTTTAATTCCTTATAGTTTTCGCAGGTCGTTGTTTTGACTTCCTAGAAAAGCCAGGTGAGTCACTTGACGCATAAAGCACCTATTCTTTAATTGCCAAATATATTCAAACGTTTGTTGTATCTAACTCTAATCAAACAACAGCAGCGTTTCTTCAAAATGAAATGCGTAAACCATCGAAATTGCGATCTTCCTGGCAAATTTAATAAAAGTGTTTGAAGGCATAAAACAGTCAAAAATCGTTGTTGACAAAAATATGAAGTCAAGAGTTCACAAAGATGAGCATGTCGTCTGCTTATTGAGTCAAAGCACTTTGAAAAATGTTTCGCAGCGCATTCCTTGCAAGTATTGTTTTAAAGATTGAGATCCAGCGAAGATGCGGGAACTTCAACACTTGGAATGCCTCAATTGACGCACATGCGCTTTCTACCCTTACCAACCACCACTTATGCAGTATAATTTCAAAGGACCACTGCGCGATCGCACTACACCTGTACGCAGCCTCCATGCCTGTTTGGTCGCCACTTGCCAGAGCTAGCACAGCTAATTTTGCCTGATAAGCACAAACTGTCACGGAAAATGAATCCACCAGTAACACTCCGGAAGATGCGGAAATGACAGTGCGAGACAAAACAAATGAACCATGGAGATAATGCTGATGAAGGATTTGCTATGCGAACATATATCGTGCAAAATGCTTAGTCACCTATTTCTGCTTTAATATATAACAATTGAACCAAAATAAAGTTTGAAAATCTGACAAGTCATATAAGTTGCAAAAACACATGAACCAAAAGAAAATAATTTCGTGGAACAAAAGTAAACAATTAATTTATTTGTTTATAGCAGACACGAAGTCCATAGTATGAACACACACACTCTGCAGAACGCAGGTTGGTAAAAACTGACAATACAGAACGTAGTACAAGACATTGAAGCCGGCGAAATCACAGGGTTACAGACACTTTTTGCAACTGCATTGAAGACAGAACCATAGGGTTACAGACACATTCTTAACACTATTGTTAGCTAACACGTAACACTTGCTACAGCACTACTGCGGAGTAGGGCGCTAATTCCTAACTTGGTCAAGTCTAGGTAAAATGCGAAAGCGTTTGTGGCGAAAGCGTTTAAAATGCGAAAGCGTTGTTTTGGTGAAGTCTAAAAATATTTCCCTAATATCGCTGGTTTGTTCTGTTCATTCACTTTTGGGATTTTTATGATTGATTGTTTCATGTGACTCATGTAGCAGTCACGCAAGCATGTCAGCTAGCCAGTGAGGTCCTTTGGGCCGAATTGGATAGCGCAGAGAAAGATCTAATTTTCCTCTTTCGAAGGTCTTGTCTGTCTTCAAACCTAATTTGCTTCAGAATGTCTTTGGATGGACAGCCATCTCTGCAGTCACTTGCAAGAGCCTTAGGATCTAAGTGCTTTAGTCGTTCCAAGTGGCGCAAGCGTGATAATTTGTGTTTCAACACTTCTCTTGCTGCTTTACGATCAGATCCACGGATGTAACGGCAAGCTTTCTCCAATCTGAGGTGTAGTACGGTTCCTTCGAATTTAGCATACAGTTGGAAACGTTTGTCAATATGGCAACTGAAGGTAACACTGCACGTCGAAAATGTGCAATAACCTTCACAACGAAAGATAAACTGTGACTTACCTTCATTATTTCGAAGCGTAACACAGCGCCGTTAGGAAAGCGAAGCTACATCAATATTTGATTTTTTCAATCCTCCGATCACCTCATTTCTCCAACAATCATCTGAAAAAAGAAGACATTTCTGTGTTGCTCTGCACTTGTCCACACATTGCTATCGAACGGAACTTCTCCACTTCTGTAGTCATCAGTGGTGGGTTTAAGGTTGGGGGGGGGCGAGGCAAGACTGAAAAGGGGGCCCTCTGATGACAACATTATACTCAGCCAACCGTGATAAGCGCTTTGCTCAAGCCTAAGATACGGCCACCGAAGGATTGGCCTACGTTCCTGAAACTACGGCATGACTGACATAGCAGGAGAAAATGCAAAAGGGTGTTCATGATACAAAATTTTGATAACACTGAAAAATGGGAAGACAAGGCTGGCAACACATAAAAGTTAGGCAATAG
>Ga0210059_1010181_pt1 | contig 14562 bp, 7 predicted proteins | sample Ectturendosymbi2_FD_188042 | JGI IMG/M metagenome (GOLD analysis project Ga0210059, IMG submission 188042) | Ecteinascidia turbinata endosymbiont from Florida, USA - Sample 2 (SPAdes) (version 2) | ecosystem: Host-associated > Tunicates > Ascidians > Unclassified | place: Key West, Florida...
AGATCACAGACCCTGATTCCTGGCTGCAAAATGATTCCTTATGATTCATAGTTCAAAACTTAAAGTAATATTTCAGGCCTAGTTGAAAACTGGAAGCAAAATATTTCAGATTTGATCGTTATTTACATAACCATTACTTTAAGGGCACAGAAACCTAAGCACAGCGAGACCTGAAACACAGTAACAGCAGGTCAGTTTTAAAATAAACTCACAGTTATGATTGATTGTTAATCAAATGAGCCACTACAAAAATTACAGCAATTTCTCAAGCAGTAAATCAATCATATTCAGACATATTGTTAATATGAATAGTCACAATAGGTATTTAAAAAATGGCAAATTTTTAGTATTCAAAAATTTTGCCATAAAAAATTGGCAAATTTTTTGGAAAACAGTGATTTTTGGCAATATTCGCCAAATTTGGCACCATCTGGCAATCCTGCCCTATCTTGCCACACCAGGAACAGATTCATGCTGACAAATTTGGCATAACTCTACGGTTCAGAGATTACACCATAGACCGACTCGGAGTCATGGCGCAGAAGGCTGAAAAGATGCTTCTGAAGATAATAAATGAATGATTGTGCAATGTGCAACTTTTTCCAAAAGTTTGAATCATCGAAATATTGATAAAAGCGTTTCGGACATCCGGGTTCGTATCCGGTTCCCGTTTTAAAGCAGTTTTTGGATATCCTTATCCGGTTGAAAACTCACTATCCTGCCGGATATCCAACCGGCAAACCGGGTGGTGATCATCTCTGGTACACATCTGCTGGGCTGGTGGCCACCGTGCTCGTTTATGGGAAACTCCCTATGTCGGGAATACTTTGCGGCGTTCCCGCTTCTGGGGAATATATACCTGATGGAATTTATGCCCCACTTCTGGGGAATTTATACCCTACTTCTGCGTAATTTATACCCACTCCATATGTGTTGGAATGTCGAATGACCAATATGAGATATTTCGTGACGACTATGACAGACATAACGTATTGCAATGGCTATGCGATAGCTGCAAGGAGCAAAATAAGGAAACCAACCAACCAAGTGAAATGCATATCAATCACATGGGGCAAGATGAAAGACTTAAACAAAATCAGAAAAAGTCTTGATTCGGCATATCAAAAAACTGTAAAATGGAGAAAAACTATATCAAAATCCCAAGAGGAAAAGCTGGAAAAACACTAATTGCAGAAGAGACTCGTCTTATAAGACTCTTTAACAGCAATAAAAGATGGGAGTCAGTAGCAATACACATGCTTCAAGTACTTCTGCCACTACTACTCCAGAAGCCATCTCTCAAATCAAAACACAGAGAACATGTCAAATGCCTGAACAAAAGAATGGAATGGATCTGTCATAACATACATAAGGACAAAGCTCAGATTTGCTCTTCTGAGGAGCACCCTTGCTGCAATACGAGGATTTTGAGGCAAACGAAGTGATGTCCACCTCCACGGCCTCACGGACATTGACTTCAGCATAATTCCTAGTCCCACAGTCACATAAAGCTGAACGATGGTGTCAATGACATGACACTAGTTACATTTGTGAAATAAGTGGGTAGTTTGCATAGATAAGCTATGACTTTTTGTGAAACTATACCTTAAAACTAAATAATTCTCTAACCTACTAAACGTATTTTGTTTTTCATGTACCTAAAACTTATTGGAATAAATAATGATTACTGCTAATAACACTGTAACCTGTTTACATCCTTTACTCTTCAACTTCATTTGGTGACACCATGCATCTGGCTGGGAACAACTCATCCATGCAACCCATCCCACTATGGTCTGTGGGTAAATCTATATTTCTTCACGATGTGTATTTTTAAACATTGTTTTCTGCCCACGCTCCATGTTTCTGCTATGAAATGTTGTACTAAAATGCCTTGCCCTCTGCCTCATAATCATTATTGCTGCTTGCTTGCTTCACCTGTATGCTTGCCTCACCTGCTCATCTGTACATGCCTCATCTCTTCACCCATTGCTTGCCCACCATCATCTGTGTTATTTTGATGTTGATGTATATTTTTTTCTTTGTATTTTTTCTTATTTATGTGATATGTTACATTTCTGTGTGATTCATATGCTTTGTATCTTTTTTTTAGCTTATGTCAAACCTCATTTTCTGCTTGTTTTTCGAATTTACTTGCTTGTTTTTTTTATTGGTTGCCGTTTTGAATTGTACAAATTTGGTTACATTGCTATTTCATATAATTGTATTTGTTGTGTATACTGTTTCGGATTTATACCTGATTGGGAATTTCAGGAAACTGTGGGGAAAAATTTGGGTTTGAGGAGTCTAGGATTAGGAAGGGATTTTTGGGAAATTACATTCTATGGGTAAAAACTACAAAAAGTTGTGGTCACGTGTTTCCATCTGATGAGAAAATCAGGTTGTGATTTACTGTAAGTTCCTAGAAAAGAAAGTAGTGTTTAATTAGTTACGTAGATGTTATAATATACTTTTTCGTTACCTGTAGTGTATCTTATCAGGTAGTGTTTGTTTTGCCATCAACAGCAAAAGTTTTGCTGAATGTATTATGCTGTTCAAACCCGTTCGGAACCACATCCACTTTTCTCCTGATCCAATGCTTACTTCGTGGCAATAACGGCATAGCGCACAAAGTCGAGAGGATGCGTATATGGATGGTTGTGCAAGTGCATCTTCAATTGGTTCCACGCTCACCAACGATGCTTTTGCTTTACTCCATGGGAGCGCTTTTTTATACTTTTTGGAAAAGTTTCTATAATTTTTTTGGTTTAGGGTCTAGGTTCACAGTTTAGGTTTGTGGTTTAGGTTTTCAGTTTAGGTTTATGGTGTAGGTTTACTGTTTAGTTTACGGTTTAGGTTTATGGTTCACAGTTCATTTGACATTGTTTTTCATCTGACATTATCGATCAAAGCTATGTTTTCACTCTTTGCAAAGTACTAAATGTTCTCTCTGTAGTGCAAGTCGTTATTGGAAGATTTATAGGCAATACAAAGCACATGCCGGCTGGAAACAGATCAGCATTTTTTGCCATTCCGTGAAGTTCTCCATCTCCAGTATGTAGGTCTTGTTTTCTCTCCACAATGGATTTTAAATTTGTGGCAGCATTGTTACAGATTTGCTCATGCTACTTTTACACAGTATAAAACTACATGGTTTACCACTATCAGCAGTCATTGTCTCACAGCAGTGTCTATTTTGCTGCCAGGATGGCAGCAGCAAAAGGCTTGGTAGAAAGGAAGTAAATATAACTAAAAGATAAACCTACAACCTAACCGTAGCCCTAAGCTAACACTAATCCTAACCTAACGCTAAGCTAACCTATCCCTAACCTAATGTTAAGCTAACCTAACGTAAAGCTAAGCTAACACCAACCTAACGCTAACCTGGCACTAAGCTAACCTAACCCTAATTCTAACCTAACCGTAATTCTAACCCTAATCCTAACCTAGCAACACTAACCCATAGACTAAAGGTAACACCTAAGCGGAGCCTGGAAAAAAGCAAAGAAAAAAACAAAACGAAAGTCCGCAAGGGGAGAGTTGAACCACAAACCATTGGCATAACAGCCGTAACACCTAACCATTACACCATGAGCAGGACAGTGTTTTCCTGACAAAGTGACCTTTTTGTTTGTATTGCGTCATGCCACGAGAATAAATCTTCGACTGCCGGCCCAATAGCTCCAGCTGATTTGTTGCCGCCGGAATATCGCCGGTAAAATAGGCGCTACCTTGTCTCACTGAATTACCTGCTAAGATGTGTGAGTTGAAATGTCACATCTGGCAAAATAGTTACTACTGTAACTTGAAGTGAACCTTCGAAGATTTGTTGCCATGTTATTGTTGCATAATAAAGACCAACAGCAGAACAATCCACTTGTAAGTGTTGCAACCTGCCTCTGCAAGCAAAGGAATGGACATGAGTGAACTGCAAACTCATCACTGCATAACACCAGGATAGTGAACCGGACTCTTTTGAATGTGAGTGTCATATCAGCAAATAAACTATCATTGCAAGAATTAAATCAATCGGAATTAAATTGATGACTTTAAGTTTTCTAAATATTTTTGGTTCTCAGTCCTAATTTCCAGGGTGTGGCAAATGCTCGTTTTTCCCCCCTGCAGATACCCATGTTCCTAAGTTATTATAGTAAACGTGTAATGTAATGCGCTTTGCTGCATGGTAAAAGCCTAAATACCATTAAAAGAACTAAAAGATAGATGAAAGCAATGTAGCATAGTGCGTTACACCACAAATCTAAGGTATTTTTATGAAATTTTGTTAATTTTAAGCTCAAAGAATTTATAGTCCATCTTTGTGGGAACCCTGATCCAGAGTGAGACCCTATGTACTTATCTTTTTCTACCTACTTCTTAATCTATTCCCGTGCTTATACGTGGTTACAAAAACTGTAGTCCACTACCTGCACCACCTTAGTCAGGATTGTGAGATGATGCTTACTCATCAAGCTAGCAAGCTTACTCATCCACATTTCATCCAAAATATATTCTGAATACTCTGAAGTTCAAAGGTCGACTTTGAATTTCATTAACAATTTTCACCGCATTATTTAGCACATTTACAAATTAGTTCTTTGTAGCTAAAGGCTCAAGATGGATTATGCAATGAGTAAACAACATTTCTTTATGTGCTACCTCTATAATTTTTGCAACTGCACCAAGGCGATAATCAGCCATGCTTGCAGCCCCATCTGTGCACACTGCGACACAGTTTTCCCACCCTATCTTTTTTTCACTAAAGTATTCTTTGGTAAGTCTAAATATCTGTAACATGGTGGTATATCCTAGAAAGTTAATGGAACATAGAAATTCTTCATTGAAATCTTCTTTTCCCATATAATGCACAAAACAAAGAACAATGGCACAATTAGTCACATCAGTTGATTGGTTGAGTTGAATTGCAAAATACCTTGACTTCTTTAACTCTTTTATGACCTACTCCATGACATCAATTGTCTTATCTTCAATCGTTCATTGAACTGTGTCATGAGAAAATGGTATATACTCAAGTTTCTGCGCTACTTGGGAAACAAAACCTTGTTTATCTGCAGGTAGGATGCACAACTCTGCTAGCTCTTCCCCAATGGTGAATGATTTTTTGTTTTATATATATCAAGAGAAATTAGATACGATGCATGAAGAAGGGATTCTTCAGTAGTAGCTATCATTTTCATTTCAAATGACTATACATCTTGCTGAGTAGTCTTTGTAAATAATCCAGTGGCTTGCCTTAAAGATTGCTGTGCTTCAAATCAGGGCGTGCAGAGGCGTGATGATGCCTAGGGAAACTGCTTGATTATATGTCCCCTACTAGATTCTAGTATTGAGCAATGTGAGAATTACAAGCAATACATAAAAAATTTAGTTGACAAAATGAGTTTCAAAAGTTAATTCTATGCAGCATGTGCTAGCAGCTTTACAATACAAAAAGCATCTAGTTGCAGCATTACATTGTTGTGGTTTCACTCTTTGGATGCACAGGGTCGTCACCCCGTTCACCCACCCCCTCTTCAGGCCTCTACTTCGAATGAAAGTAACAAGCAAGTGTGGAAGGTTTCATTGTATCATTTGAGAGAAATTGGGAGTGTAATAAACATTGGGTCCATGGGGTCTTTTCACTGCATGAAGCTACATTGCAGTCAATTTCTGAGCATTTTTTATCATACAGTAATTATTTATTTCAGCTGCAAGGCCCACAAGACGCAAAGAAACACATGCGAAACTTCATGTAAAGAAAAAAAAATAAAACACATGTGAAACTTCTAACCTAATTAAGGTGAATTACACATGCCCCAACACATTACAAGACAAAGTTACTGGCGGCGTAGATAGAAACAACTTCTCAATAAGCATTGTACTGAACAGGAGTCATCTTTATTTCAGAAAAAAACAAAGTGAAACCTTGCAGCTAGGACACCAAAAAAACTTATGGTTATCATGTTGAAGTGCCCCAGCACAGCACATTGAAACAACTTGGTGATAGCTATGTAATATTATATAAAAAACAAAGACACATATAACAGTGCAACAGACGTGAGATAAGGAACATGGAAATAGTTCAATCGCCTTTCTACAAAATGCCAAGTGCCACACTATAAACCACACAAACAATCAGAAATGCATACCATGTGAAAAACGATAAGACTGATGAAGTGATTACATTTTTATTAAAAATTCAGCAAGAGATATTCCGTAGTAAATTTTTCAGCCATTCATTAATAATGTAATCGACAAAAATGATTGGTATTGCTTGCTAAAGGCGTTGCGGGATTTATCTTTGAAACGTTGTTCTACACTTGCCCAAAGAGTAGCTCCTCGATGAGAAATTGTTTTTTTTACCAGCATTTGTTGAAACTTGTTGTATGAAATAGTTTTGGTTGCATATCTTGTATTATAATGATGAATGTCAGCAGTATTCTAAAACAAGTCTTTAAATGATGTTGGCAACTGTTCATGATGAAACTTATGCATCACTTTAGCTAATTCAAATTTATAAATATTGTGAAGTTTCAGAATATTGAGAGATTTATACAGAGGTGAAATGTGAAATCTAAAATTGCTATATGTAATAGTTTGTAGTATGTTATTGTGCACTGTGTCTAGTGGTTGCAAAACAATTACTAGCTGTGCCCCATGAAACAATGCAGTATTTTAGGTGACAACGTACAAGATTAAAATATAACATTTTAAATACATCAATTGACAATACCAGATTTTGAATTTTATAGAATAGATCATATGCCTTAACTAGTTTTCAATTTATGGATTGTATGTGAGATGACCAATCTAACAAGCTGTCTATCAAAACCCCAAAGTATTTTGCACATGTTGTTCCTTGCAAGTAACTGTCATTAGTTTTTATTTGGAACGAACAACTTTCCGATAGGTTGCTATTATTTTTCAAAGGTTTTGTAAGTAAAATTGTTGCTTTGGAATAATTTAAGGACAATTTATTTGAACGCAGCCAGTTGTCTACTTTCATTAGTTTTTTCTACATCATGATGAAATGCTTCTGCACAACTTGTGAAACTTTGTACACCACAGTGTGCATGGCTCCTCAAGCAGCTGGCCTTTACGGAAGCTAGAGAATTGACTTCTTCTTGGCACCAAAATATGAACTGCTGCAGAGCAACACTTGTCTGCTTGGACGTGGAAGTGTTGTGGAAACTCAGGCAGAGTTTCATTTTAGCTGGGCTTGCACTTTCTCTACCATGCTCAGCTCATTACCGAACTGGGCAAACCACGATAGATGCCGGTTGCAACCCATCAATCCTGCACAACTGTGTTGATCATCCAGCAGACTGGAACCCCTGCAAAAAATATAATCCTATTAAATTTGCAGTAATTTAGCCATGACTTTAAACTAGAATAAACATTTATGAAACTGTCAAAGGGTGCTCGATGAGACAACCTGTTTAACAGTTTTTTTCGTGTCCCGGCCCCGTAACTTTAATTTGCATGAAATTGTTTAATGTTTGCACCAATGAACTCAACTCAACTCTATATTCACCATATGCTGTAAATGGTCAAGATTTTTATGAGACAAAGATAGGTATTATCAGCCTATAGCACAGTATAAAATGCTGAGGATTTGTTACCTGATAAAGTCTCCTTCTTGTTTTTTGGTTCACCCTGCTATTGTCAACATATCTGCACATATCCTTTTTGAAGATTGTTGTAAATTTGAAGTACTAGTGCTTGCTTCATGTTCACTTTGACAGTTGTTCTTTTCTGAAAGCTGAAATTAGTCCTTGTTAAAAAAGTGCAAAATTCTCTGTTGCTTTGTTGACTGCATTTTAAATACTCTGCAATATATAATAATACAGTTACTGCCAGTGGCGTACCATGAAGTTTATGGTAAAAAATTTCAGACAACAGTCTCTCAAAATTTGCTTGCGGTCACCAAAGCTTAAAAACTTGTTTACTGCCAATATCTGTTACTGTACTTTCTTAAGAACAAAATAATTATGAAACTGTACAAGGATTTTATCTTAAGTCATAATATCTGGTCTAAACCAGCTAAGTGGTACAGTTGGTTGACCATGCATCACCAATGTTGGGAGGCTGGGTTCGATTTCCCGTCTAGTCACACCGAGGACTTGTAAATTGCAGCCTCTCCAGCCTCGTGCTTGGCGCTGATGGATGGGTGTAAGGGATTAATTCATGTGCATGCTGTCATTGACTAGTTGCCAGTGCAGCATTCACAGTGAAAGCAGCCATGTGGCTAACAGTGCAAGTAATCGGAGATAGATGCCCCACAGGCCACTCGTGACACTCTAAAAGGAGTACAAAAACTGAGTATAAATGAAACTGAATTATCCAGTCTATTCAATGGCAAGCCACATGTCTTTGACCAGGATTTTACCGAATTCAAGATGAATGCTAACCGTTTTCAGTTACTTGATAGAAAATCTATGAAAAACTTGATGAAAGATCTATGTTGTTTTGTGGACTGGCGAAAAATCTACGTGGTTTGATACCAGTCAGCGGACTGGCAGTTGAGAACCACTGATCTAGACAAACCCTTCCATACTCTCTCAAGCATCAGGAAGCCTTGTGCTCCAGAAGTTTCTATCTGCTGCCTGTGTCGAACTCGCAACAGCAAATATTGTGCATATCCATAATTGCAACCCCACCACAACATAAGTTGGAGGTGTTGCATATGACCTGACAATATGTTTTTTTATCATTTTATGTTGTCACACCATACATTCTACTAAGTCATCATTATGGGTAAAGCCACTTAATCTTGTTATTATACAATAAGCTAATCAACTTTATAACATTTACGTCAGTTACACATTCATACTAAATAATTGTTCTCAATTGTGTACCAGGTGCATCATGGTGGTATATTCCTGAAAAATCTCACATACCCATTGTGTACTACACACCTGGTTGACAAACACTGTCATAAATTACCCAAGTTTCATGGTTTAGATCAGGGTTTTCAAAACTGCTCATGGCTAATTCAACTAGGAAAGATTTTGGTGGCGGCCCATTAACTTACGTAATGAAAAACACAAAGCAATAACAGCACAAAATATTAATCAGTGGTTATTTACTCAACTTAATGAGAAGACTGCTGCAGCATCTTGTCCACAATGCTTTGAATCCTGAGCGCATGAAAGTGGGCAATGTACGTCGTCTTCAATGTGAAGTCATTTGCAATGCTTAGATTCCACATTTAATAGGGATGAGAAGGCTGACTCACACAACCATGTAGTGGTGAAAGGCAATAATTTTTAAGGCAGTTTCTGCTAGTATGTGGATAAGATGTGGGCCAGTCCTTCAACCAGGTTGTGGGCAATTGGGCGATTCCCCTGCTTAATTGTTACAACAACAAGTTACAAAAATTTTTCCTCCCTAAAAATAGCCCAACAACAAATTACAATAATTTTGCCCCCCAAAAATAGTACAATTCACAATTATTTTATCCTTCCATAAAGTAACAGCTTGTTGTAGCCATGATGAGGACTCTTATGTCCAGAATTCAGAGACTGAAAAGGTTTCAACTAAGTCATGGTAGTCTGAATCATTTTTAAGGTAAATTAATTCATTTTGCAATTCATCATCTACTTCAGGGATAGGGAACCTATTTAATTTCACGGGCCGCATGAACTGTGCATTATTGCTGGCGGACCGCAATCAATGAACTTTATCCTAAATTTCGACCTTTATCTAACTATGAGGAAGAGTGACTTCTCTTGACTGACTATATAAGTACCTGCTTATCATAGAGCTTCGTTTTGCCGTGATGTTGTGCTTTAACTTAGGTAACAAAAATTGTGATGCGGGCCATATCAAATGGTCATGCGGGCCGTATTTGGCCCGCGAGCTGCAGGTTCCCCACCCCTGATTTACTTGTTCAATAGAAATACAAAATTGCTTCCTTATACTCATCAAAACATTTTGGTCAAGCTCCAGAAAGTAGGATTTGAATTCACTGTGTAGTGTCTAGGTGGTCTGCTACTTCATCCTTTACCTCATCATCTAGCTCACACAAATATGCAAGACAGTAATCATGTCAGAGCTACTTTTTTTCACTCTACATCTCCATTTGCACAGCTTTTTAACATATGCATTTGTAAAGTCCACAAACTGAATGATATATTTTCCTTTCTCTTGCGTATTTAAACTCAGCTGGTTCAAATTTTGAAAAATATCCACCAGATGTGCCAGGTGAAAAACAAACTTACCATTTTGAAAATGAGCTGTGAGTTCAGGTTTTGCTACTTCCAGAAATATCTTCAGCTCATCACAGAGCTTGAACACTGCCCATGCAGTTGCCTCATGACAGCTATTGCACTTGGATGTAGTAGAAAGATATTTATGATCAGACTTTAGGTCTTCACATAACTTCTGGAACACACAGGAATTTAAGCACTGCTTTTAATATAATTCAATTCATGATTTTAATGACCAAAGTCAAAAGTTCATTGTAGACTGTATGGTAAAGTCTTTGAAGCCAACGTTTCCTGATGAACAGAAACAGTGAGTGGCAACAGCATTATGTGTTTTTTTTGTGTACCAGTGTCTGAAACCTGCTTTTTGATCCAAGCATAGCTGTTGTGTCAGCAGTGCACACACCACACAAGGTATTTCAGCTTATCTGCTCTTTGTCAAAAAATGCTCTACTTCTGATATTACATGTTTTGCCTTTGTGGTGGTCTTCAATTCACAAGAAAATACCAACTCTCCCTTTATTTTTTTTCTCCATCACGCAACAAACAAAAACCATAAGCTGAGGTGCTGAAGAAGTATCTGCGAATTCATTAAGCTAAAGAGCATAACAGCCCAATTATGACTTCTCTTTAACTTTAGTGGCCACTTGTTCTTCTATATCATTCACCATGAGACCAATTGTTCTCTGAACTGTGTTGTCTTTCTTTCACTTTCTTTTCCCACTACAATCCGGACCACGGCCAGAGAACTTGGCTTGCAAGAGTCTCTCCAATATTGTAGGCCTTTTTCTGTTTGGCAGTAATTAAGCTGACATCAAAAGATACCTCTGTCAGTGTCTTATCTGTGTAACTAAAAGATCCAGTTTTGTCAAGATGTTGACGTTTCAAACCTGCTTCCAGTCTTTTAAAATATTCGATATCTTTGCTGTTAAGGCCAGAATGATTCTTTTCCAAACAGTTTTATAATTTGGATGGTCTTAGCAATTCATTGCTCAGAACATGGTAGCAAATGACACACTGACCCTTTTCCTGTGGGTCAATGAGGTAAATCCATACTTCATATAATCAACATTATATTTTCGTTTTACCATACTTAGAATGAACCAAGTCTAAACAAGATGGATTACACCGGCGTGCAGGATTTTTGGGGACTTGAAGTTTGTAACGGATTTGGGGGTTTGGGGGGCGCTGAGTCAGAAAATCGCATCTGTTTTTGTCCATCTGGTCAGGATTAACTGCTAAAGGGCATACATTTTGCAGTTCTTTGCAAAATATTGAAAAACCTTTCCAACAGTTTCAAAAGTTATCTCCCACCATTTTTAACTTGAAAACAGATATTGTAATCAGTAGTTGTGCGTTTCAATGCTGAAATGCTTTATCAGCTGTTGTTGAACCGTTTAGGCCCACAGGGAGTGAGTTAGTGGTAGCCTGTTATATGCGGTAGCTACAATAAGATCTTATGTCAGAATAGTCTGTGCCTGGTACCACAGTTGATGAGCATGGCTGGATGATTTGCAGTAAATTAAAAGAATTTGTGCATATTGGTTGGGCAACAAAGTGGATACACAAACTTTCCGTATTTCTTGTGTCTGTGGGACATCAGGGCTTGCCAAGAGCATTGGACTAGGGAAAGTTGGCCAAAGAGAGAAAGACTTGATGAGATTGGTAAAAGAAATATTATGCACTTTCCTTTGATTAATCCAAACGAGGTGTTACTTTCTCCTTTCCATATCAAAGTATGAACACAGTTTGCAAAAGCTTTAAATAGGTAAAAGTGACTGCTTTGCATATTTGTGTGCAAAATTCCCTGCGCTGAGCACTGAAAAGTTGATGGCTGGAATTTTTTATGGTTCTCAGATATGACGTTTAAATGCAGGACAAATATTTTCCACTTACGTTGACAACCCTTGTAAAAATGCTTGGAGGTCACTTACAGCAGTTGTGGAAAACTTCCTCCGATATTTTAAAGCTCCTAACTATTACGACCTTTCAAAACAGCTGTTAAATTCTTACGAAAACTCAGGATGCAATATGAGTGTGAAGGTTCATTTTTTTCATAGTCATGTAGTCTAAACTATTTTCCTGAAAATTTGGAAGCAATGATTGAAGAGCAAGGAGAGTCCTTCCACCAAGATATAAAAACAATCGAAAAGATGCCAGGGATGCTGGAATACCAACATGTTGGCAGACTATTGTTGGTTCTTAGAAAGAGGTTGCTGGCAGTAGCTACTCCCAAAAAACACAGAAAAGACAATTTCTGGATTAGCAACTGTGCAATCTTTTCTGTCATGAAAAAAGAGTATGCTATCATGTTTGGGCTATTCTTTGCATTTTAACATTATTTTTTTTCACCACAATCCTTGCATTGCAAGGCCATAATATCTGTGTAGTTCTGTGTCTTGTAAGTCACAATTGCAAGTATACAATATACACGAACTGACGTTTTGTGTTTGTTTAACGTCTGTATGTTTTCTATGCTTCACACTGCTCTTCATGAGCTAGTTTACAAATCATAGTTATTACAAAAAGTCACTAGTGCTTAAATAACATATTAGCCAGTTTAACAAATCACGAAATGTGCAACCTCTTATGCAACAGTATGCTTAAAATGCTACAACTGTATAAATTTAAGATATTAAATAGCTCAAAAACCTGACCACACGGAGAATCTGACAACAATTTTGAAATTAGCACACCCCAATTTATCCCGAAAATGCTCTCAAACACCAATCCCTATGAAATTCATTTAAAACTGTAGACCTGTGTTATTGCTAAGCTAATTAAAAAAAATGAGTTTAGGGCAGCCACTATGGTTGTTAATTACAAACTCTTTCAACAAGCTGCCACCATATTTTGACTACACTTGTCTTTTTAAAGCTTATAATCTCATAGATTTGACTATGCTATAACTTCAGCTTAGTATTAGCTGCTGTGCTATAAAAATTGCTGTGCTATGTCATGGCATAGCATTCACATAAACGTAGCTTCAGCTAGCATTGTTAGGTAGGAGTTATGTCTCAAACATAACATTCAGGTTAAACGTTTTTGCTCTTAGTCTATCTTATTTGATGATGATGACATCACTATACAAGTCTAATAATGCTTTCATTATGATTTATGCCAAGCTTTATGGCCCACTGGAAAAAGTGTCATGGGCCATGGCCCATCGGTTGAAAACCACTGGTAGGCCTATGGAGTTTAAAGGAATATGTGTAACGCTGCAGATTTAAATCGTGTTTCTATAATACAATATTATATTTTTGAGACCAGCCACATGTTATCTTTGATGCAAATACAAGTTTCTCAATTCTCAAAATAAGACTAAAAATACTCTGGATCAGTTATTGGCACACAACTATACTAGTAAAATATAGTTTAATGAGATAGATGTGTTTAAACCTGTTTTTTTTCACTGAGACATTTCATTCATTTGAACCATAGTGGTATTGAAACTCGCCGTAACAGTATTCATTAGTCTATATTTCTGACCGAATTGATTTCAGTCCATGACAAAAAAAGTGAGGTATAAACAGTTTTTTACAAAATACACTTCAACAAAAAATTGCTTTATGTGGTAGGATTTAGTCAACTTGTAAGAAAATCAGATATGATTATGGATTGTGACAGAGGGCTATCTTACAAAGAAGAATTTCCTGACAAGTGCTCAGTTGCAAATAATCTTTCTGAACTTCCTCCTGGAGGTATGATTTTCAATTCATTATCCTGTGCTATACTTTGTTTTGCTTTTTGTGTTAATTAGATTTTATTTTTTAACTTGTTTCAGTAAATTTGCATTAATATTTTAGTTGTGTTTCAAATTAAATTTGTATTTTAAGCAATGAACATAGTTAGGTTATGAACACTGAATCACAGACCAAAGCTGAAATGAAAATTGTAAAATTGGGTTCTTCTTGTAATTGATATAACTCAAAGATTTGGACCAGGTAAAATACCTAAGTTTCTATCACTGTTTTTTCAAGTTTTCACCAATGGTTCTCATTGAAATTTCTATTATCATTAGGTCATATAAGACATAAATGCTTTGTTTTGAATTAACGTATGAATTGCAAAACAAGTTCGCCATTTTGTAATTTTTACTTCTTTCTGAAATTTTTATAATTTTTTGTTGAATTTATACTTTTTGTGCCCACAATTTTTGTGTATCTTTTGTGTATTAATGAATATATTGCTTGCTGTTGAATAATGGTGATTGGTTCATGTATGGGTTCTGAATATATGGGAAAATATGTTTAAGTCATCGTAAATAGATATTTACCATTTGTCATATCTTTAAGAAATGCTTATTTCGAATAGATTTTAACACTGTAACCCTCAGTGATGATGCATCAAATATGGT
>Ga0210059_1010182_pt1 | contig 14562 bp, 12 predicted proteins | sample Ectturendosymbi2_FD_188042 | JGI IMG/M metagenome (GOLD analysis project Ga0210059, IMG submission 188042) | Ecteinascidia turbinata endosymbiont from Florida, USA - Sample 2 (SPAdes) (version 2) | ecosystem: Host-associated > Tunicates > Ascidians > Unclassified | place: Key West, Florida...
CTTTGCTGGCTTTGCAAAGCAAGAAAAGAAGTTGTAGTGTCGCCCCAACTTTCTCTGTATTCTAATCTCAAGGTCTCTGTCTAATCTCAAGTTAAAGTACACGACAATTTTCAAACATAAACGTATTCACAACTGCATCACACACTCCAAAGTAAGCAGAAATATAATGGCCGCAGATACGGGCAACGTTCCACAAGTACGGGCTATTATTACATCACACACAGTATGCACGTTCAAGATGATGTACTGCGTACTGCACACCGTTGCAACAACTTCGATTTTGGATTCATTTGATGACTGTTAGTATGCTAAACACTGCACTATTTAAGTATTTAAAACGTCAAGACCAATGGATTTCCAAAACTTGTAAAAGCACTTTCATATTCTGCATTTCATGAAATCTCTAAGAGGGGGTCCATTTTTTGCATTTAGCTTGCCAGGGGGTGGCGGCGCGCACTCCTTCCCCCCGTCCATAGGCGTACGGAAAGGCATTTTACTGGGGGACGGAAAAAAACTTGCCCTGAAAATAACAATTTGCCCTGAAAATAACAATTTGCCCTAAAAATAAACAATTTGCCCTGAAACTAACTATTTAGTTTAATCCGATCGGGGCCTGAAACCTTATGTAAATCTGTTCTATACAGTTGAATTCGTTTATAACGGCTTCCTCTGTAACGTCATTTCGCCCATCACGTAACCTTTTGTTCGGTCGCGATGCCATCTTTTATATGCATTTCAATTCGCTTATGATGTTCATTCGGCAATAACGTTCTTTATGCATTTCTCTAGAGGTGCCGTGAAAGGCAAATCTGTAGTTACCTTGCTTGTTAACTCAAGGGGTTGAAGTTCTTTGTGTGTTGTGTTCTCCCAGACAAGAAATTTAACGCTAATTGCTTTTACTGATACAAATCTGTACGCGACTTCAATGGCGCAACACAATGTTTTAAAAGCGACGGTTCCGGATCGCAAGGTCTGACTCCCTAAACCTGTCTGTGTTATCGCTGCTGTGCGCTTGAGCAAGGCACTTGAAAGACGCGCACTCAAAGGAGCCAAGCAATCTGCACGCCCGTGCTGCCCGCTTCTAAAACTCCTGTTAATCAAACAAATCTATCATCTTAACACAGGCGCGTAGCCAGGGAGAGGGCAACGGGGGCAATTACCCCCCCCCAATTCCGAAAGTAGCACTATCAATTTTCAGGTTGATCAAGCTTTTGACGTGCAAGCCAAGAATCCATGCTATGGCTGACGTTTACCTGAGGTTTAAGCTCCGTATAGAAGTTAGTGTTAATGAAATACAAACTTGCCTATACGCGCTTGTAATCAGTTACCGAAAGTAAAACGAGGAGTTAGTGCTTTTCGAAGTTGTTTCCGGCGCACCAGCTTGCTACGTCACACCTAAGGGTGATGTAAACTTACTTTCAAGACCATCGCAAAAATGCCTCTCTGATAACTCTGGCATGCTGCAAATACAGTATATTTTGCCCTTGACTGCAGCATCAGCCGTAGTTTTAAATGAACATCGTAGATTTTTGTTTTAGCTCTGTTTTAAAACTAAATGCGTGAATATGGCGGTGATGTACATTTCGTGTGCCTTGAAGCTCGAGCCTTGGCTAAGAAGCAATTTAGTTTCAGTCTTTTTTATTACGCAATTAGGTCACAGAAACTGTTTAGCAAGAATAGCATTTATTCTAGATATTTAGTTGTGATGCCATGTAGACCTACTGTGACGGTTCAATCACAAATATATAGAGCCTTAACGGGTTTCATCAATGATCTCGCTTTATCTTGCCGGCGAGTAAAAAAACAGTAAAACTGTTTTGTTCAAGCAATCAGAATCCGACCTGTACATAGCCTGAAAGCGTTTCAACATTCACCTGATGTTAATTACCACCCAATCCTACAATAAATTTCAAACCAGCATTCAGCTGCAACGCGAAGAGTTAGCAGAAAAATCTAACGAAAGTAGAAAGATGGTATTGATTTTGTAAGCGATGAGGCCACTGACACTGCCATCAACTTACAGGTAGCTTGCAATCTGTTTTCTCGATAAAGCGCATGTGACCAAAATGAAACTAAATTGAATTTTTTCGCAGTCAATTGGATTTTGTTATTTAAATACTAATGGATTAAAAGAAAAACTTCAACCGCTTATTTCCCAAACTTTTTTGAGCACGACCCAATTCAGAGTTTGGTGACCACCTCGTGACCAAAGCCTCAAAAATTGTATGAAATAAATACTGATTGTGTGAATGATTTTTGGCAGCAAGTTGCTAAGTTCGTTTGCTGTATCACACCTAAGGGTGTCAGCAATCTATACTCTTTTATCAAGTATCTACGCTACAGAGAGACAAGCAGTAGTAACCAGGGACGCCGGAACTGGGGTGCATGACGGGGGCACTGCCCCCTGCCCTATGACAGGGGGGCAACTGGGGCACAGGTGTCCTTACATAACAGCATCATAGGTAATTTCAGGAACGCTGAGAGCGGTGAAATGACGGGTTATTGCCCTTTAAAAAGCGGGGCAACAGGGGCGGAGGTGCCTTTTCATAACAGAATAATCGGTAATTTTGTGGTTTATCAAGATCGACTTGAAACAAATTTATTGCAGATATTTGCTCGCACATAAAATTCAGAATGGTTTTCTGTAATTTCTGCTATGATGTGTGAGGTTAACGTTGTTGCTGTGCAAAAACAAACATAATTGGTTACGATTTTTTTGTTTTTTACAAGATCCCATTGCCCTCAACTCTTTACTGCTCCCCCTTCCCCACCGCTGTTCCCGCGTCCCTGGTGGTAACGTTGAAAATCTACAACTCCGGTTTAGATCGCCTCTGCGCGACCCATTTTTTGACCCTTCTCCACCTTTTTTGGGTTTTGATCCATACTTTGGGAACCACTGGGCTAGATCCACTAACCAGCCGTTTAGTAAAGCTGCGGCGACAAGTAGGCCTGTTTCTTAGCTTCTTGCAGAGCCGTGTTAATATCGATTGTGGCTTCGTTTTGCAAATACACAGCCGTTTTCACACTTTGCGTAGCTGAGTGGGCCAAACATATACGTAGGTTTGTTCAGGGGCATGTATAACTTTCCCCAATCAAAAAAATGTGTTTATGATATTTGTGAATCCTGTTGTTAACTCTCAAAAGCTAGATAGATAAATACCTGATCGTTGATGGAAAGCAGGCTTCGTGCAAGTAGCGTGCAAAAATTCTACCGCAGTCGCATGTCATTGCGTTCAATGATATAAAATCCAAACATTTTTAAAACCCGTTGAGAGACTCTAGCGTTTACATTATCAGTTCTATGCGTCAACCAGTCGCTCAACAATTAGACAAGATACACGTCTTAGTCCACATGCGCACAAGTTTTGTGACCTTCTTCGGGAGTCGGTGTATTAGGGCGAATTCGCTACTGGGGTTCGATTGAACGCGTGTTTTTGTACATCGTAAAAGTGTAAATGTAAAAAGCGCAATCATAATGACGGCCACGATGACTCCTTGCTCAACTGCAATATTGGCTGAAAAAAGCATAGGCCTACTGCAGATCTTACACTTACAGCGTTGAGGTTTTCATAAACGCTTTTGCAAGAAAGTTTTACGAGAAAATGGTGGCTTTCATTCAAAGTAGAAATTTGAAAATTTACTAAAAACAAACTTTTAAAACTTGTTAATTGAATGAAAGCAGACTTCTCATTTGCCAGCTTAACTCAGAACAGAACTATTCAGAAAAATAGGTGCCAGAACAAGGCACATTTTATGGATGATGTGTTTTCAAAAACAAGGAGCATTATATATTTAAATGTTGAGAGTTGGTTCTTGTTTCCCCGCCCCAATCAAAATTTCTGGCTACGTGCCTGTCTTAACACCCTGCACTTCTACCCAGCGAAAACGAACAAAGAAAGGGTTACCGAATTCTTATTTCAAGCTGTTGAACTATCGACACCCCATTGTTCGATTTTTAAAGAAAACGAGGGCTTGGTCCAGATCAAAGTCACTATAACCAATCACGACGTTGGTCCTGATTACAAACTATACTAGCCCAAATTACACGGATCGCCCCCAAATAAATATACACTGTATTGAAATTTTTTTCACAATTCACGATTTTTGAGGAACTTGCGCTTGCCCAAAAAACAGAGTTGCCCTGAAAATTTTCACTGTAGTGAATATACTGTACTTTTTACATTCAGGATTTTTAACAACTTGCGCTTGTCCTGAAAAACAGAGTTGCCAAGAAATTTTTCACTGTATTGAATACACTTTTTATCATTCAGGATTTTTGAGCAACTTGCGCTTGCCCTGAAAAACAGAGTTGTCCTGGAATTTTTCACTGTACTGAATATACTTTTTACATTCAGGAGTTTTGAGCAACTTGCGCTTGACCTGAAAAACAGAGTTGCCCTGAATTCACTGTATTGAATATAAATTTTATCATTCAGGATTTTTGAGCAACTCGCGCTTGCCCTGAATAACAGATTTGCCCTGAATTCACAGTATTGAATATACATTGTATCATTCAGGATTTTCGAGCAACTCGCGCTTGCCCTGAAAAACAGCGTTGACCAGAAATTTTTCACTGTTTGGAATATGTTTCACATTCAGGACTTTTGAGCAACTTGCGCTTGCCCTGAAAAACAGAGTTGCCCAGAAATTTTTCACTGTATTGAATATACTTTTCACATTCAGGATTTTTGAGCAACTTGCCCTTGTCCTGAAAAACAGAGTTGCCCTGAATTCACTGTATTGAATATAAATTTTATCATTCAGGATTTTTGAGCAACTCGCCCTTGCCCTGAAAAACAGAGTTGCCCTGAAAATTTTCACTGTTTTGAGTATACTTTTTACATTTCGGATTTTTGAACAACTCGCGCTTGCCCTGAAAATTTTCACTGTATTGAATATATATTTTATCATTCAGGATGTTTGAGCAACTCTTGCTTGCCCTGAAAAACAGAGTTGCCCTGCAAATTTTCACTGTATTGAATATACTTTTCATATTCAGGATTTTTGAGTAACTTGCGCTTGCCCTGAAAAACAGAGTGGGCACTGAATTCATTGTACTGCATATGTATTTTTTATTACTCAGGGTTTTTGAGCAACTTGCGCTTGCCCTGAAAAACAGAGTTGCCCTGAAATTTTTCACTGAATTTAAATATTTTTTATCATTCAGGATTTTTGAGCAACTTGCGCTTGCCCTGAAAAACAGAGTTGCCCTGAAATTTTTCACTGTATTTAAATATTTTGTATCATTCAGGATTTTTGAGCAAGTAGCGCTTGCCCTGAAAACAGAGTTTTCCCTGAAAATTTTCAAGCCCGGGGAGGCGGCCACTGCCCCCGACCCCCGCCTATGCCCCCGTCAGTTACGCCACTACCCACAGTCGAAAAGTGCCGCCCCCCCAAGCCACGGGTTTAAGCAAAGTTAAGCCTTTCAGGACGGAATTATTTCATAACAATGCATCATCAGGCTGGAATGAAATTTGAAAATTTCACTGAAGTGAAATTCCGGAACATTTTGCTAACCGGGACGGGACACCGGGACAGACGTTTAAACCGGGACAGTCCCGGCCAGACGTATGGTAGGTCCACAACGATTTTACAACGATTGGCAAGGTGTCAACAGATTTGTGATTATGTGTTCATACAGCACTCACGGTAAGCGTCATTTGCTCTTTTCCAGATCAAAACCAACTACGTGTCTCATAGATTTTGTTTAAGTGTAGTTGATTCAAGCCAGCGCCAGATGATAGGCCTGCTTTTGGCCTCTACGAAAATAAACTTTACTGCAGAGCAGTCCCGTCGCTACGGGGGGCTTTGGTGGGCTTAGCCCCCCAAACAAAGCTCCAATACCCCTAAATTAACATATGAAACACTATAAATTAGCGGAATTTTTGTCAAATTAGAATGTCAAGCCCCCCTGCACGAATGTAAAGCCCCCCCACACAAACGTAAAGCCCCCTTAATTACGACTTTCTGGCGACGGTTCTGCTGCAGAGGTATCATGCTTGACAATGCCGTAGCTCAGTATTGTACGAAGAACAACGATGTGTCACTACTTCCGTATAAGAAATAACAAGTTGTGTTTAGAGAACGATTTATAAGCCCTACGCCTGTTTGGAAGACCGTCTGTTTGAGTCGCGATTGCGAAACATTGAATGGCAATTAATACGACGTTCATTGTTAAAACACAATGCATGATCATTCGTTAATAAGCAAAGTAACAGACGACATCAGTTAGCTCGTATATTGCAATGACGTTCGTTACCGATGAAAATGAAGAATCCAGCAAATGAACATTAACCACTGAAATCAAGTCCAACCTATTTACCGTATGCCCTCCAAAACGACACGAGAAAACTAAGAAAATGTCAAAGTGCTCGTGGCCGGGCAACCTAGCTGGAGGTTTTCGGTGCGCCGGTGTCTCGCATTAGTAGATCGTATTGCACGCTGACGAAGGATGCCAACAAATTGGAACATTCAAGAAGAAACGTTTTCTGAAAAGGCGATAAGTTTCAGGTTGAGATAAAGCTTCTCTCCATTAATCTTATTTAGGTGTGAAGTCATTGTATAGCTAGCATAACCGCATTTATCAAACATCTTTTCGCAAGGCTCAACTTCAAAACTCATGCCATTCTCAACGTAACAAACTTTTCACCCTGCTCCTGAAGTGCAATAATAATTTATCAGAGCGTTATCACGCAGTTTTGTGTAATAATTCAAGTAGCTTTCGTTTGATTTTATATCCTGTGTACAGTGTTTGGCAAAATACTAACTGGCACCCTTCAACCACTGCCTGCACTGCAAAAAAAACAAATTTCTTTTGCACTCCCTTGAATTTTCAGAAAAAGAGCAGGCAGGCCACGTCACGATTGCCGCGGAGATAACGACGTAATTTCGTGTGTGAGACCAAACGCTTGCTCTGTTTTATTTGACACTATCCCGCTCAAGGTTTATACTATCAACACAGATAAGCAGAGCAGCAATGTTCAAACCAGTTCGTACGGATTTGCTAACACTCTGTTTGTGTATCACGCTTGTTAACAATTATTACAGCCTGGCAAACCCCGGCAGTAGCAGTAGCAGCAGTAGGCAGCAGGTTCTCGAAGAGCTGCACGTCAATATCAGTAGATCGATATCTACCGTTCAAGCTATTCTCTCGCAGAAGCAAAACCAGTCCGAGCTGTGTCAGGAGCAGTCAAATAGCCAGTATCGAAATTTGACACTAGATCGAAGTGGAAACAACAACGAATCAGTGGACTACAGCATTAAACTGTTTCATGGTGAGGGCAAATGTACTTCGAAAAACGTCACTGCGGCGCAGCTGCAGGCATGCGTGGCGGAGCGGGGGGACCCGCATGGGCCTAGGCCTCCCCACTTTTTTCTAGGTGGGCCTGGTCCCCCACTTTTTAATTTCGAATTTTGCTTAAGTAAGTTTAATAAGTCGAATTTTGCTTTCAATGCTTGTGACGTCACAGTTGTCGATTCAAACTACAAACATTTTCTGTAGTTTTTTTGACGTGCACTTGTGCCCCTACTTTGAAAAAGGTTCTCCCACCACTGGCTGCAGGACAACGTTTATGCTCTCACTCTAGGCCTAGGTAATAAGACCTTCTCTGAACAAAATTTCCTTTTCGTGACATTTTTTGTTACAAGCGATTTAGGCCCACATTTTGCAAAAACATCTTGCATGCCTATAAACTGAAATATAGCCTCTTGCGTGACGCAAGCCGCCCAAACGCCTTTGAGCACAGTAATTTTCGATCTGGGCGGTTGTGCAGCGTTTTCCGATTATGCGACGTTTATGAATTGCACTAGGTACGCTTGGCAAAAATGGTTTAATAATTGGTAAAAAGTTCAGGAAATAAAAACGTTTCTTGCGCCCCAACGTCATGGGTGAGGACTATTTTTCCTACGATTTCGGGTGAAAACTTTTTTTAATACAGAATGATTAGATATACCAGATATGTAGAATGATTAGGTTTGCAGCAGATCAGTTGTACTTTTCAGTATGAAAGCGCCGATTAAACGATATACGTCTGAGATTCTTGTTATTTGGCACCTTCTAAAAATGCCTCGTACGATCCTTGTAGTGCTTTGCTTGATGAGCTCCGCTTTTTTTGAAAGAAATTTAACCTCCATCTCTGTTGTCTCCAAACCAAGACTTTTGACTTCCTGAAACGTTACACTATGCACCGTGCTCTCCAAATAGCAAAACTATTCCCATCAGCTGAAGCCACTGAGTATTCACCAATCAGCTGGCAGTAACCCTCTCATATGTCGCAGCGGCGAATTTGCTTAACCACAAGAAGAAATATCGCGAAGGTTGATCAAAACTGCTTCAAAGCGTGATAACTAGGGCAACCAAAAGTCAATAAAGTCAATTTTTTTCTGCCGTTTCTTAAGTTTATGAAACGTCCACAAACCAAATTTCACGCTCATACCATGAGGAAATCCCAAGTTATTAGGCCAAAAAAGTCAAAATTTATCATCAGGTCAAAATTTATCCTTAGGTCAAAATTTTCTTTCAGCATAGTTTTTCTCTTTATCGATATTTTATTGAAACTGCAACAACAAATAGTGATATGCTTTTGTAAGTTTAGTTGCAATTCTGTAATAATAACGAGTTTGTTGCGATTTCTGACGTAATAATGTTGTTTTGCCCACTACTGGACGATTGAATATTATGTAGGTAGGCATGGTAGGCGAGAAATGTGGTCTTAGAGTAGGCTACTTGTTTTGGTAAATGCTAAAACCATTGTGCATATGCTAGAGTGTTTCAACTTCATGATGTTCTCAGGTTTGACTCTACTGTAGTTATTAATGTACTTAGCAATATATCATGCCCAAAGTTAAACAATCAATTTTTTTTAATTTCGAAGCTTAGAATGCATGAATATGCTTCTGGGTTAACCCCAACACCTAAGGTTGAATTATTTTGCAGTTGCAAACGCAGACAACTTATAGGTCAAAATAAAGTAAAAATTCGCCAATTATAAAGTCAAAATTTTAAGTTTTTAGATCAAACAATTGGTTGCCCTAGTGATAACCATATACCTCTTCTCGATTTTGTACGAGCACTTGTAGCACAGTGTAGGACTGATAGTGATAAACTGAAAATTAAAGAACATATTTTGCTGTTTTAATAGGCGTTAGACCAGGTCGACCACCTCGAGACTGTCCAATCTTCTGAAAAAAGGATGATTGTGGATTGGCCCTGGACATTTGCTGTTATTCAATATAAAAGATGTGTTTTAAGTGTCTGGATTTTAGTCCATGTTGCATATCACACTGTAAATGAGTAGTTCACAATGATATTAGTATGCGTTTTGCTGAATCTGCATACTTCGAATGACGCAGTTAACTGCTTGTACTCAAGCGCAGTATTTTGCGTGCTGTTAATAAATGCGTTGGTTTCATAAGTTAGCAGTTTAACGCAAATCCAGCTTATGAAAACTTGTTTCAAAATTAACGAGTTAGAGTTTAAAGAAGAACTTAAACAAAAACTGTGGAAAACTACATATCTACTTTTAAAGCATAAAGCAGCGTTGAAACTAAATAGTGTTTTCATGCGCTGGACTCTGCGTTAGGAAAACACCAGAAAAATATCAAAAACAAACCAACATAAAGAGTAGAAGACACCTTTCAAGCTGAAATATGGCGTTGTACTTTGCTTTGCTGTCGATTTATATAGGCAACGTGTTTTCATCAATAATAACCTATTATGATTTATTAATATTTGTACCGACATCAACTGATATATAATTCTAACAGTGTAAAACCATCAATTGCTTTTTCTCCTGTTACATCTGTAATGGATTTACGAACGTCAAGGTGCTTTTAACTTTCTGAAAATGAAATCAAAGTTTGCCGCAGGCTTCTGCAAAAGGTAACGTCTTGTACAAATACAGAAGAAAGAGAATAGGACGTGCATCGAACAGCAAGTTGCCGCTGCTAATAACAATAATTCCAATGGAATTCTGTAGTCGAAATTACAGTTTAAAGAAGTCAGTTTTTTAAAAACCAAACAGAAAATGATTCATCAAAACGCTTGTAGAAATGAACCGAAGCTAAATCAAACTTGTCAAATGGAGCTCTGCCGGAGTTCATGAATGGATGAAACTTTATGAAACATCCTATGGTCGCAGAGCGAAATTTTTAAGTCTCGCAAAGTCGTATATGAAACAATAACACAACAGCAAAGAATAGTAAGAGAGTCCGGACGTAGTTGTTAAAAACAATAAAATCTGGGCATAGTTGCTATAGTAACCAAACTAAAGGTCAGTTGCTATAGCAACTAAATTAAGGCATATTAAAAATTGTTTTGTGCTAGCAACAGGACTGGCTGAGAACTTAACTCATATGGTCTTTCGCCATCCCTTTGTGATTCAACATGTTGGACCACAATCATTAACTTGCGAAAACCCGAAGTTTCTGATGTTTTTATATTCTCATCAACATGAAATTAATTTGTGATCTTTGATATTGCTGTTTTTCCTCTTGTTGCATTCGTGTTACTTCGTTATTTGAGTCACAAAAATGTATGAATAAACCATAACAAACCACGGTTCCTATATAGTAACCAAACTAAAGCGTAGTTACTACAGTAACCAGTCACCACACCTACTGCAGTGAAGATTTTTTCAGTTTCCTTGCATGTTTTCAACGACTGCCGCCCTTGGTAGCACGTCGTCAAAGAATGTCCATCAAGCCAGCATGTTTTTTGTGTTTTTGTTATAATACCAGTGAGTAAAGTGCGTCCTAACTTTGTTGCAGATTGCTCAGAGCTGTACGAGGCCGGGTACGCGGAAAGCGGAATTTTTCCGATTTGGCTCAAGGAGGCGTTTCGCTCCGCTTTCGTGCACTGTGACATGACAACGGCCAACTCTGTCTCGTCACAAAAGGGCTGGATCACCATTCAGCGACGCATCAGGGGCGACGTCAATTTTGAAAGAGGATGGGGCGATTACGTGCGCGGGTTCGGAACTTTCGACGGCGATTTCTGGGTGGGCCTGGAGTTCATTCACGAGCTCATCAATCAAAGAAAAACTACCAGTGGCAAGGAAACCACGTACCTGCGTCCAACGCTGCGGGTGGACTTGGAAGACTGGGACGGCGCAAGGGCATTCGCTGAATACGAGCGCTTCGAAATCGCTTCGGCGGGCGAAAAGTACGCAGTGCTTGGAAACCTCCAGTCACGAGGAAACGCTGGGAATCTTGTCCGCGGACAGACCAGCAGTGGCCCGGTGCCATTCAGCACTTTCGACGCGGACCACGATTTCGACACAAACGTGAACCTGGCCCGGAGCGGTCGAGGTGGTTGGTGGTTTTCTTCGGGTTCGGCAAATCTTTTAAACGGACCCTATCCGTCAGGGAGACAGGACACGTCAGAGCAGGTGATGAAGTGGGGAGGATGGACGACCGGTAATCGAAACAACGCACCTCTTCGCTACGTGACAATGAAGCTGCAGTATCCGTCTGCCTGAGTTAATATTGCGTTATCTGGCGTTACGTAGACAATGTCAAACTGCCGTGGAAAAAATGTGTGCTGCTAATGGTTTCAAATCTTGGCAGTGCCCGTTATTAAATAGAGAATAGAGTTTTCTTGCTGCTGGGATTACACTTGTGCGTATCTCGATGTTTTCATGAACTGAAAGCAGAACGCCCGTGTTTGCATCATTTTAAACCAGGATGGGCGCAGTGGAGATGGATTAAGTTTTGATATAATGGTGATGGAAATTTTAGCGTGTCTAACATTAAAACAAAATCTGAAAATTTTTTCGATTTTTTGTGAAAATTCTGCCGAAAACAAAGCGAAGAGCGAAAATCGTCATCGTTAACAAAACTTTTCAAGGAGCATTTCCCTGAACTACTACCGCAACCACTACTTTTACGTGTTGCCTAAAACCAGTCTATTTTGGCGGGACAATTAAGCAAAAACCGTGGCTTAGGCTCACCCTTATTCAGTGGTCCCCTAACTTTCCCTACTTCCAGATCCCGAAGTACATCAGCATTTCTCTCGAATTCCCAGTTTCCTTTCAAATAGGAAATTTCTTTCAATTCAGGAATCTGAAATCAAGTGTAAAACGAACTGGTGCAAATCGTCACTGGCCAATATTATCACGAACAGTAAGAAGGTAGTGATTCGCTGACGATAGGATGGGGATCATTTTGTGATCAGTTTGTTCCTCCCGTTTGTCGCTGGACATTTGCTTCCGTCAGGTGGCGCAACGTAGCTCTGGTATGTTATGTTACCTTATAACACGCGTGGCGGCGATTTAATTGGCATGAAGGCCATTTCACCACTTCGGAAATTCTCCGCTAAACAGAATTCCGAACAAGCAGTTCCAGTGGCTAGGTTTGTTTCTTCATCCGAAGTCGTGCTCCAGAGAATGCTCAAAAAGTTGGGGAAGCCTGAGGCGGCGCTCTTGGATACAAAACGCCAGCGTTTAACCTCGGCTGCCAGACTGTTTGAAAAGCCCTTATTTTTCACGAAATCACGTCCGAAAATAACGAAAATTCCAGGTTAGACTGATTTTCAGAAAAATAGCAGAAGCTCAGCAGCATACAACTGGCAAAGACGTAGCGCAACGATCCTATCTCAGGCAGTCAGTTTTCACGGAAGGGTTGAGTTCTTCATTCTTGCACTGCGTGTCTTTTGTAAATTAATAAAAAAAAACAGTGAATGTTGAACTGCATCCCAAAACAATAGTAATGTCTTGAAAAGTGGCTGCAGTCAGGAATCGGATCCGGATATTCGAAGATTCGCCAAACGTTCCTCCTCAGATCTTACCGAAACAAAAAATGAAAGGTCTTTCACGTTTTGATGGGACAGAGACGATACGAAAAAAACGCGAAAAAACGCTTTGTATGGTAGGTTAATATATTAATAACATCTTACATGGGCAAGATTTGTAGCAACATGGGGTAAGATTTAGGCAAAACTGGTATGTATTGGTTGGGTGGGTGGGTGGGTGGGTGGGTGGCAGTCTCACTCAGAAACGCAATTGTTCCCATTGTACAACTTGCTGATAGAAACTGTAACAGTTGAAACAGCATCGCTGCAAACGAAGAACACATGTTTTTATGCCTTAACTTTGTCGTTTATTAAAATTAGTGCGTTTTAGCGAAAACAGACAGTTGCGCAAAGTACTGAAGCATTTGTGACGTCACGATACTGATGAATTGCTTGAAGCTATTGGATTACATAAAATACAACACAGCAATGACGTAGGGTACAACCACAATAATATGGAACGCAGTGCAGACTGGAAGTTATTCCAAGCTCTCGGTTACCTTGTTTTTGTATATTCCATAAAGGCGTACCTTGTTTGCACTTGCTCAGAAGAGGGTTTGGTAGGGATAAGCACAAGCTTTCAGAAATATGAGTAGTTGCCATGGGTGCGTGACGACGTCAGAGAACAAGAACGACGAAAGGTTAGTGACATAAACAAAGGTGGGCAACACGTAACGACTACATCAAACATGGCATATTGCACGTAATGTCCCATAATTCACACAATTCAACAAACGCAACAAGATGAATGTACAATCGTTAGAAAGTAAAAAAGACGCTGATTTTTTAAGCAGCACGGAGTTGCGCTGCTTGCTGACCAGCTGCAAATGTTGGCTTCTACATAAAAAGCCGTGAACTCATCACGTTGTCAAATGTGCATCAAACGTGCTTTGAAACAAGTGATTTGAGGTGAAAAGACATCACCCAGATTTACATCGCGACAAACAAGCACCAGCGAGAAAATTCACTTGTCGAAAGTCTCCTCGGGGCGCAGGTGAAGTGCGGAAAGTGAATAAGACAACTAATGAAGCAACTGCCTTCGTGAATAGACTTGTGCTTGAATAAACCCTTCTCATTTGAGAGCTGTGTACAATACAGACGCTTTCGGGCAACGCAGTAGCAGCAAATTTCAAACAAATTAAAATAAATTTGTCTCTTTTACAGCCGTTAACATGTGCTCAGCACCAGGGCCGCCAGACTTTGCTGTGTTGAGCTTCTGGGCTGAGAGGGCTTGAAGTGGCCACAGGCCTGCCAATACGTGGATCTCCCGGGGCAGATTCGCGTCGTCGAAGTTTGGCAGCATTGCTTCTAACGTTGAAGAACTCGTCACGTTTACCGATAGAAACGCGTGCGTCGTTCCTGAAACTTTTCGCTTTCTCTCTGACAGTTTTCTAGAAACGAGAGAAAAATTTAATGGTTTTTCGTTAAGCTTGTCACAAATCACTGCCCAAAAATATTACTCATCTAACATACAAACTAGAAAACCTGAAGAATTCTGACAGCATACTGCATAGCATCAGGAGTTATTTTAAGAGTGCAATGGGACGTCTTCTTCTTTGGTTCCTGTTTTAACAACGATAGAGCGAACATGTAGATAACCCTAAGCAGAAATTGGTTCATTATACCGGCTTAATTTTTACAGAGTTCCAAGTTACTCGCGACAAGCAACTGGAATTAAGACTGGCTTCAAGACCATATTTTGTGCTGTCTTGGTCAGGGTCCCGACAAGGGGGGGCAGGGAGACAATGCCCCGAGGCGGCACTTGTCAGGGAGGG
>Ga0210059_1010183_pt1 | contig 14561 bp, 6 predicted proteins | sample Ectturendosymbi2_FD_188042 | JGI IMG/M metagenome (GOLD analysis project Ga0210059, IMG submission 188042) | Ecteinascidia turbinata endosymbiont from Florida, USA - Sample 2 (SPAdes) (version 2) | ecosystem: Host-associated > Tunicates > Ascidians > Unclassified | place: Key West, Florida...
TCTCAGTAGTTTGGTTTTTTCCTTTGTTAGGAGTTGCTGCAGTTTTTTCACGCTTGCCCTGCTTTCTGGTGTTCTCAGTTTTGTTGTTGCCCATCTTTAAATCCAGATAAGTCAGTATAGCACAAAAGTTTTAGACAGAGTGGGGGTTAGCTGACACAATTACACAATTACCACACTAGAAACAAAACCCTACAAACCTTATTCAAATAGAATGTGGGCATGGCACATCAAATTTACGTTTGTTTTTTTTTTTGTCCCAACGCCTTGACAGAGCCGGTAGGCTGTGCACCTTCAAAAGAGGTCAAAAAGGTGATTGTTTTGAGTCAAAACATTTACAACACGAAGGGAAAGATTGTGCTGCCAACGATACACTCTTCCATCATAGGCACCATACCTTTTGCTTTTCCCATCTGTGTTTGAAAGCATCCTGCAGCCATGTGAACGGTTTGTTCTAACTGTTCAAGGCAAAATATACCCTTTTCCACGAGAATGTGAGAACGTCACGAAATTTTGATTGTAAATGTGTGATAGGAGGTCTTATTTTGAACAGCTTGTCAAAATTTTCTTCACCACGTGCAACCATTTTGCTGTTATCATTGAAGTGAAAGTATTTTGTTATGTGTTCAAAACGAACCCTGGTCATCAAAATATTCACATATTGGATGCTCAAGTTCTTTGACCCAATACAGGCGCAAGCGAGGCACAGGACACATGGACATTTTCAATAAAACACCAAAAAAATTTCCAGCTCTTTACATGTGAGCATGGGCGGTTTCGATGGGTTTGTTTGCACTGCATACAAATTACTTTGCTCCGCAATGCATTCCATCGTTGTTTCATCAAAAAACTTACTAAAATATTCCGAGGGTTCAGATATGCTTTCACTCCTGGGATGCAAATCAGGTTTGATTGGAGAACACATCTCCACCTGGGATTCGTGGTTTTGTTTGAAGAACTCTGAACATGAGTTGTATCTTCTGTATCATACTCATCACAAAACAGAAACCTGGTTTACGTGTGATCTATAGCCTACATTTTGAAAGCATATTGAAAACAATGTTTGTCTGTCAACCCTGGCATTCTTACCTGAATCACTAGAGTCTTCCCTTTCCAGACCACCATCACCTCCAGCACGCCTAGCTGGTTCTTCTGGAACATACTCAGTCATGGGCGTCGGAAGGATTTTTTGTCCGGGAAGGGCCAATAGTGGATTTTCCAGGGGTAGCCAATAATATTTTTGCAGAGGGGTCAAAGTAGCAAAATTTCATTTTTACCACTCGACACTAATAAGACAATCTTTTTTGCTAAAAATTTGATGCGAAAATGTCAAATTTTTAAAGTGCAGGGAGGTTCCTTGACGATCCCCTCCTTTTGACACCCATGTACCCAGTGTCAGAATCGTCCATGAGAGCATCGCTACTGTCTCCATCATCTCCACCCAATACCCTAACTTCCCACCTTTTTCTTCGATAAAATGTGCCAGCATCCATTCTCAGAGCGAAATTTCTGCTGTAACTAATGAGAAATGTACTGCATAAAATACCACAAAAAATGAACTCATTGACAAAGTCAGCAAATGTGCAACGTTTACTGGAAGGGACATGCAATCTCGTAAAATAATAATTGCGTCAAATCAACGGCAGAATTTAGTCAAGCAAGCCTTGCTCAAACCATAACAAAAGCGAACTCTCCAGGACACATACAACAGCTGGATTTAAACGCTGCAATATAAGTTACAGACGACGTTTCCTCAAACAGACACTTGATCCCTAGCGTACGTTGGCGTCACAAACTAAAATGCATGACAAAAGTATTTCCGAAATAGAAACAGATATTCAAACGTTGCAAATCGGTTGACATCGACAACCGCGACTGGAAACTCCGCAGAGAGTGAATAAATAAAGAAACTTGAAACGTTGCAAATTTGCAGCAAATGTCCATATAGTGTTAAATTGGCCAGGCGTTTGTATTAGGCTGCTAATTTTTTTTCTGTCCTGCTCGTTCGGTCTGCATCATGATTAAAACTGAAAAGTTCTCATTTTTGGAAATGTTGCGAAGAGAACTTTATCTGTGACCGTTTGCGAAAAAGTTGCATCATGGTTGAATAAGCACGATGACGTCATCGAATGAAATTCATGAAAATTGCCCCCCCCCCCGAAATGAAGAGCTGGTTGCGCCACTGCTTGTCACCAATGCAGTATTAACCATGGAAGTAGCCGCATGTACGGGGCACCGAAATAGTTTGCGTGGCCCACAGAACAACTCAAGAAGCGGCGATGTGTAATAGCAGTCTATTCGTGACGCCCAAAGAGGAGTATGATGAAACTTTCATTAATTTTCATTGACCTCTTTTACTCTTGTAATATCCAGTGGTCCTGTTGAACAAATTTTTATATATGTTTTGCGCACATGTCCATTGTCCACTATCTGCGAAAACTCTTACGTCTGTTTTTCAGAAAAAAAGACCTTCTACAAAATTCGCGACAAAATCAGTGAAACCGTCAAGGTCAGCAAGTCTGGAAAACTTACGTGGAAATGCAGTTGCAATGCAGAAACAAGATACACTATTACAATATATTCGTGGGATAACGAGAAAAAAGCGTAAGAAAGAATACGATTGTGTTGATTAACTTAAACGTTTGTATGCAAGTTGACAACTTATGACGGACAGCAATAAAAGCTTCCTTCTAAAGTTTGACTGCTTATGAAAGGCAGCAATAAAAACTTTTCGACATATAATACAAGCAGCAGACTTTTTCAAGATTTATTGAAGTATTTAATACTCAAAAATTTACACTGCTTTTTCCTTTGCTGCGCTACGCCCAACTTTTGCTTTAGCGTGATTCATTTTTTTTCATACTTGACCACAGTGGAATATCGCAAACCACAAAAGTTATTTCGGAGCCCCTTTCAAAGAAATTAAAAGCTCCTCCAAAAGATGTAATGGAATATTGCATAGCTAGAAGGAAATTCTCACGTAGGCGGCAATGATATGCCCTAGTCATATTTGTCGAGTCAGAGTCACAGGCCCTTTCCGAGTGGAGTCATCAAATCTTTTTTCGAGTCAGATCGAGTCATGACTTGGTCGAGTTGAGTAATAAGAACTGTTGAGTCACTTCGAGTCATTAATTTGCAAGCTCGAGTCAATGTCGAGTCAAATGAAATTTAATATTTTTCATATGCCTTTTTTGCTACCAAATGGCGTCCAACGAGCTACAAAATGGCACTCGACGAGGTAAAAAATGGTGTCCAATGTTGTTTTAGCAATTTTGATTCCGGGTTATTTAGGTGTACGTTTTTTGTGAAAGCAGTTTCAATTTTACTTCTCTCCTTCACTCTCGGTCATTACCACAAGCCTAGCCCAAAAGTGTTGCAAGAAATAAGTCCTATAATTCCTTGTCTTCCACATGCTCACAAATGACCAGAGAAGAACATGGACTTGGATTTGGACTTAAATCTTGCTCTGTGATTTTGATGGATTTGAATTTTATAATTTCTACTTAACCAGATTTAGATTGGGCTTGTTAATATTGTTTTGAACTTTATCGCAGCTTTTAGTTCAGTTATGGGACGTATGGGAACTTTTAGTTCAGGACCCCTTTCTTACCTCATCATTGTTATAGCCTACACACCGTAATAACCTATGCCTCATAACATTTAGCACTGTTCATTTAGCACAGGAATTTGGATTTAAGCAAGATTTGGTTTTCGGATTTGCATTGGATTTGGCAATTCAACTTTTGGTTTGAATTTGGATTTGAAAAACATGAACTCGTTCATCTCTGGAAAAAGCCCAAAGTAAAAGTATGAGGCCGGATGCCATGCAAACCTTCCATTGTGTGCATGCCACAAAACGTTTATGGTCTACCTGGCCTTGACTAGGGTTGGGCTCAGTGTCCTACTCCGGATGTAGTCAGGGACGGATTTAGGTAGCACGGGACCCTAGTCCATCTTAGTTTTGGGGCCCCACGCAAGTGTGACCTATTTGGTCGTTTGGATGAAAAGCGTGAAAGTATGTCCGTCTTATGTGTAGTGCCCCCTCAAAAATCTATCTTTTGTTGTGCCGACTTTGCTTACAAATGCCTGAGATCTTTAGTAGAAATTAAAGCCTTTCCTACATTCGTCTAAAAGACAAATGGCATTGCCATCTTTTCTTGAAATTTACAGCTCTTTTGTGTAGTTCAGAAGTTCTCTTCGTTAAATTTCCGCGATTTCTATCGTTTTTAGTAGGTTTTGTTTTTCGGACATGTACATTTTCATGCGGGACCGTGTTACCGCCCTCGAAAATATCGTCTAGCTGTCGATCTGATTACCTGCACGTACACTCCTGTTTTATAGTAATAATAACCACATATTGTCTGAACCAAACAAGCACAATCCATTCAGTGGACACAGGGCTTATTTATGCCGTTTTGAAGTTGTCATTTCCAAGCAATACAAAATACAGTGTTTTCATCCTCAGTGTGGTCCAACTACAGGCCCGCGGGCCGCATGTGGCCCGCCACAGCCTTTTCAGTGGCCCGCAGAATCATTGAGGAAAAATCTTCATATCTGAATTTGTTGAAAAGCGTGTAAGGTTACATTTGTCTCATTGAATTGCTTTCGCTGGATAAAGTGCATTTGCACAAGAACAATGAATAGCCTACTACCTTTTCTGTGTACCATTTTGTTTTATTTATTTATTTTGTGATCAAATTGGAAGGTACGGCCCGCCGCTAACCCTCCGCTGTGGCACCTGACTACATAACCTCTGCGTTTTTTGAGTGCCCAGGCGCTCGTTGTCTTGAAGAGTAAATCTGGCACAGTGGACTCAGTGCCAACAAATAAATCTGTCTATCTATCCGCTAAATGCGGCCATCTCAAAGTGGCCCGCCAGCCAGATTAATGGGCCATCCTTGCAATGGGTAATTTTAGTTGGAACAAGCATAACATCTTTTGACAAAAATGTGCAATAATAACCGTGTTAGAGACTGCAAAGAGCTTCTGGAAGTGAGTCAGAAAAATTTGTAAGAATACATTTTCTATGATGAAGCAATCGAATCTAAAATCAGAAAGCGAATAGGAGGCGAAATGCTGTACGATAGTGTCAGAGAAGCCTCGGCCACAGGCCTCCCAATGATAGAGATTTGAAATAAATGGCTATTTGTTATTGTTTCAATGACTCATTTATTCACTCGTCTTCCCTTTTTTAGTTTCAACTGTTGTAAATCTGTTGTTGTATAGGCTACACCATTTTATTTGAAGTGGCCCGCGAGTTGTCGCCGTTTTTGTAAAATAGCCCGTAGGTCAGAATTAGTTGGACCCCGCTGCGCTATGTTATAGGCGGATGGTAAACATGAAGACAAGTTTTGCACAGAAACAAGGTATTTTCACAACACCTTCAGTTAACCATATGAAGTAAAGCTCACGAGAAACTGTTCTAGCGGATTTCACTAACATACATAGAGTTTCAACACGCAATCTCTGTTTGCGGGAAATCTAGTAAAAACAATCAAACGTAGAATCCACTATACCGACAATCTTGCTTTTCATCGGAGTTTTGCAGTGTCTGGCGGTCTTGCGTTGTTGCGAGCTTGTCAGTGGAAAACTGAACATCAATTAAGTGCTGCTTTTATCTTTTTCATTCTTTTCTTGTAACCGCTTTCATACAGACGGCCTGCATCTCTCTCACGTCCAGATGCACAATATTGTCGTGTTGTTAATGTACCTATGTAGTGATAAGAATCTAGAGTAGACATTTGCATTTCCTCCCGTAAATTGTGAACTTATGTCTCTGCGCAGTTTTGCAAATTTTTAGTTAAGATTGAGTCGTCATAGGAAAGAATTGCGCGGGCCCCCCAAAAGCGCCGGGCCCTAGGCCATGGCCTATTTGGCCTATGCGTAAATCCGTCACTGCCCATAGGATCAAAATAGGGCTCATAGACAAATTACTTCTCTACTTTGTGGATAAATTAGATACCGTATATATTTTTATTAAACCAGCAATATTTGTGCTTACCTCTGGTTTAAATTCTGTAAGTCATTGAAAATACCTATAAAACTTTCTTTGCCCAAAAATCATTTGTGCATATGAATCGATTGTCTTTAAAATCAGTATGAACACATAACACAACAACATAATTTTAAAAATACAGTAGCTCACACTTTTGAACGCTCTAAAATCTGACCTCATGAAAAGGTCGGTTTTTGTGATATATACGTCAATTCCAGGCAAGATCTAATGAGAATCTGTTAGTAAAAACAATCTACATTTTGAGAATATTTTCGTTCGATCTGTATCAGTAACATATGATAAAAAAACACTCGGCAAGAAATTTCTTCACTACGAACTCGCACTAATCTTGCGATTCGATATCAGCAATATATAAAGTACACGTCAGTTTTATGATAAAGTGCACAAAGTGTTTGTTGGTGTAGCATAAAATGCCTCTAATCAAGCTGTTTGATTTTGATTAATGTCCACGAAGGCTATACTGTGAATAACGGTTGATATCAACAGGGCAACCAATTTTTTGACCTAAAAACTCAAATTTTGATTTTATGATTGACGAATTTTGACTTTATTTTGACCTATCCATTTCCTGCGTTTGCAATTGAAACGCAAATTACAAAGCATCAAACCGATAGGTTAAATATTTTTTCTGTTAAATGAAATACAAATCTAAAGTGTGAAAAACCCAACGAAACTAGAGATAACAAGCCGTAGACGAAAATCAATCCAAACGCACAAGAGAAATATCCAGTGTCAATAAATCTCCTGAGCTCACTGAGAAGGCTTCACATTGTTATAACTTCAGCATCAAGTACTACCACGCCTAGAGCATTTTCAAGCGTACAGTAGTGGGCAAAATAACATTATTACGTCAGAAGTCGCAAAAAATCCAGTATTATGTCAAAATTTTGACTAAATTTTCAAAAGCATATCAACATCGGTTGTTGTAGCTTTAATAAAATGTCGATAAGAAAAAAAACTGAGCCGCAAGAAATTTTGACCACACAATAAATTTTGGCCTAACGAAAAATTTTGACTTTTTTGACCTAAATCTTTGCATTCGCTCATGGTATCAACGTGAAAGTTGGTTTGTGGACGTTTCATAAACTTCAAAATGAGCAGAAAAAATTAACTTTATTGACTCTTGTTTGCCTTAGTACTCAATTCATTTATTTTGCATCAAAATCTTGTAGTGAGATTAGGCAGCTCATTTGCTGTTGGATATTTGTAAGCTCAAATTCTTATTCACATCATTCGAGCACATTTATCGAAACATCAGCGATGTGATTCGTAACTGACGCTCATGCTTGCAGTGTTGCCAAGTCCACAAAGACAAAATATGGCAAATTGTGTTTCAGAATATGCCAAACAGGACAAAAATATGCCAAATTCTTTTCATAACAAAAAAACAACTGGAATGCTGTAAAATTTTTTCACCCCATAAAGTTTACTGCACAATCGACAATTCATATAAACACATTTTAAGGCTCTCTATGAAACAAAAACGTTTCCCAGCAAAGAATCAGACACTAGGATGTTACAGAGTATAAATTTTGCCTACTAGACGGCATCATCAGCTTTGTGAAGTGCATCAAGTATAAAATAGAAGTAAATAAAGCCCACAAAGAGAAAAGATACCAATTAAGAGAATCTAACTGAAAAATTGTAACCCCAGCTGCCCACACTTTACATAAGGAAAGAAAAGGACAAAATAGGAACAACTAAACAATTTTAAAGCTGGGTGATGTTATTGACATGTCTTCACTAATAGCCCAGTGCTATAACATTCGTGTCACCAAGTACTGCCGGGTGAATGGTGGCCACTACATGCATTACCTTTGAAAAGCGGGGTTTCACTGTATGCACATATACTGTGTAAAGGCTATACAAGCCCAAATTCAGCAGACGCAAACAAGACGGGCACTTTCAAGCTAATCAGCATACATTGGCATGCAATAGGCTTAGAATATAGTGTTCTCTACTTCAGGTGAGCACTGAGCAAAAGTGCATCTGAGCAGTGGCATAAAATTAGAGGTTTGAACCAAGGGGGCAAAACTTAGCTGAAGCAGGCCCACTGGCCATTATAAGTGGCCTACTAACCAACAACAAAAAAAAGTGGAGAAATGATAGTGAATCCGTATGTGGATGTCTATAATAAAACCCGAATTAATCAGAAAACACTACGAAAAGCGAAAAAAAATATTAATACAGAAATAGGCTAAGTACGAGCCGATTTTTGCATTTAGCCTGCCAGGGAGGCAGTTCGCCCCTCTGTCAGTTACGCCACTGCCTCTGAGCTTGTTTACTGCACAGTACAACAATTTCACTTGTCTCTGGATATCATCATCATGCTTCAGTGAAGCATTTAACCATACATCAAGATTTTGGCTTGGCCAAAAAACATATTTGTACACCATTCAGAAAAACATTCGATGGAGCAGGTTGTTTATAGTTTTTGTGCCAAAAAAGTACACCAATAGTTTGCTTGCAATTAAAAGTGATTTCGTGTTCAGCAGCACAGTCACCATAGATATTCAGAAGACAGAGTCCTCTAACGCTAGATTATATATTGCAAAAAAGTACAGAATCTCACAGCAAAAAATACAGTCATGGCATGATATGTAGTACAGGGGTGGTCAACTTGTCTTCGACTGGGATCGACTAGAAAATGTCTTGAATTCGCGATCGACAGGTCGATAATAAAGTCACAAGTAGAAAATGTCATAGAATGCAGGAAAAAGGAGTATTGATTGAAAAAAAATTTTAAGGATCTTTCAATGCAATGCAAAATCAGGCGCAATCGACCAGCTGAGACTCGGCGATCGACCGACCTGTTGGCCACCCCTGTTATGTAGTATATGTGCAGTAGTATATGAGTATCTCGTTCTCCAACACTGCCTTGATACATACAGTAACAACAACGAAATTTTCCTGCATTTTTGGTCACTTTCAAGTCTTTACAGCAGTAAAGATTTGTTTCACTGTTAAGTTGTGCCTTACTCGCAAAATGACATGTATGACTTGATATGGAACGTTTCAACTTGTTCATAAATTTTGTGTGGACAAATACAACATGATTAAACATCCTCAGAAACAAGAGTTCTTGCAAAAATAACTAACAGAGGCAGGGTTGCCAGATTTTTCCGAAGCTTATGGCCAAAACCTTAATAAAAATTACCATTTTGGCCATCGTCATTAAGGTTCAACATTTTCAATATGTCAAAAAATTCCTGAAACTAGCTTTCCCATTCAAAATAAGAAACTCTTTTTTGATACAAGTTTTTTAAGAAATATTATGCTATAAGACGTGAAAATTTTTGAAAACCAGAACAATACCTGAATGATCAAGCACTTATTTGCTTTGTCAGTTTGATTAAAAATTTTAGCACACCTTCCAGGCAGGCAGAGTTTACCTCTCCTTTCGTGTCCTATGATATATTTCCTTTTCTACATAAGAAAACAAAGCTCTTTATGTCAACTAAACAGCATAAAACTTTTATATCTGTACGTATGTTTTTGGGTAATTCTGAGAATTCACAAAAGTTTTTTTTTAACATTTCAAACAATTTACAATTTACAATATGAGACCCGTTGTAATGTAGAATTTGAAACGTTTTGTTTTTTCCGTCAGTGTCTTCCAACATTTCTTCTTTTATTGAAGCTTTGTTGTTGTTTTTAGTTGCCGGTTAGTACTTGTGAAAGTAATTTTCATAACTATTACGAACAAAGAAACGGTTTAGTCTTCGCTGCCGCAGTACTTAAAATATTTTTCTCATCTCTGAAATGGTTTGTTTATTTGATGGTGCAAAACTGATTTTCATCCTGCAGAGCACTTCCAATACCCGGTGCATGCGAGATTCCTGCGTCAAAGAGAAGATTTAAAGTGCCTTGTACAAATGAGACAGTAAGCCTTTGGATGAGTCTTCATTTAAGGAATTCGTCAGTCGTAATAAAGCACAATGAGATTCTCTTAGATTGCGGTAAGGAAACTGGAGCATACCTAGAATGTTACATCCGTTCATTTTAATTACAGCTCAGTATCGTTTTGAACTTTTGATATTTGTAAATTGGGGAAATACAGTACAAGTTATTTGAAATTAAAGTTGGTATATTTCCGTGAGCAAACAATCTTGCAAGCAAGTTTGTTACTTCGATTGGTTAGTTCTGGAGTTTTACAGCAAAAGTCTTTCAAATATTCCACATGTAGCACATTGCACTCTTGCAGGAGAAATAGAGCTGCAGTTAAAGGTGTGACGTTGTTTGATCTTAAAAAAAGTTTTGAGGTGGTTTGCTTCAAAAACAGCGGATTTGTTTGTAAGCATTTCGATATACTTTTTCTGTCTTCTGAAGATCTGCGAATTGCAACGAACGCTTTAAGATAAACCAAGAAGATAGTGCATGAACTATGGTCATATGTATCTACAACAACAGAACATTTTCAAATAAATCAGTGTCAACTGCAGGCTGCTGATATATTTTGGGGCACTTGGTTTGAAGCACTTAACTTCAAAGTTTTTTGCTCTTCATCGACGCAATTTTTTTTCTTTGATTTGAAAACGTTTTAGCATTGTTTTTACATACTTTATATAAATAACTTTGACTCTAGTTGCAAAATGCAAATAAAAGTATATCTCTTTTGAGCTTGTAGATTTTAAGTATGACACACGATTTTTTTTAAAGGCAGTACAAGTTTGTAAAATTCAAAAATAATCAGTTGTTTGATTATATGGAATCTTGTACCTTATTTCCAAACATCTGATACCACTGAATAATTATTTAACTTGGGAACGCAAAATTCTGATCTTGTCATGTTCAATGTTAACGCGGGCCACATTTGACTCGCGTGTCGCAGGTTCTCCAGCCCTGATTTAGTCACTTGCGCAGTGTGACTACTGAACGCTTCAAATCAGGATTGAAAATTAATTTGGCTCGTGGGCCACTTTGACAAAACCATGTCTAGTGGAGGGCAGTACCTTCTAATGCAATTAGCTCGTTTCACGTTAGCCTCAGCGCTAACATTTACTGTGGTAATAATTTTGGAGGAACTATCACATTGGAAGTTTTTCCTTCTTCTGCGAGCCACTGAAAACGCATAACGGGCCACACATGGCGCCTGGGCTTATTGCCTACCCTGCTTAAGAATCCTGAAAAAACTGCATTTGAACATGCATTTTGGAAAAAAAATTTTTTTGTTGTGCACATAAAGATGACACAAATTAACGACTAACGGAATAGAGAAACTTAGGCTCTTCAATGTTTGCAGCAGTGATAAAAGCAAATATTAATTTCCAAAGTACTAACGAATGCAATTTATTGATACCAATCAAAATATGTTGCGCATCATTTTGCAGATCCAACACCCCATCGGACGTCACTCGTGCATTGTTGGAATACGTCTTCCCTGAGTAGCAGGTCCACTAAAATCGATAACAATTTGGATCGTGAAGCTTGCGTTAGGTTTAATGCTGATGATAAAACCTGTGCCAAAACTGACCCACCAAAATATGAATGGACTAGCCGCGGAGCATGGCTTCAAATGATTTTCATCAAAAGTTGCAATCGAACCTTACAAGAAGGTGAGTTATGAAACTCTAATGGAAAAACTTGGTTGCTTTGCTAAATATGCTGCCGCTTGAAACGACCTCTGTTGAATGATGCTTTGCGAAACAGCCATGGTTCATAAAATCAAACATTTTTCTTTTATCTTGATATTTATATGTAAGACATGTTAAGGAATGTTTTGCGGGTGCCGGTGATCCCAATTCCTATAACAAGGCTGTTTAAGGCTGTGTTGACCGCACGCGCTTGCACTTCCAAGTTGTCAACCTCTTTCCTTTACCCAGTGGTGCTCGAGGCCCTGCGGGCCACATGTGGCCCGCAAGGCCCTCTGGAGTGGCCCGAGAAGCAATTTTCATTGGAAAGAAAACTTAACACTTTAATCATTTAAGAGAACTTTTTAGAGAATTTTTATTGAGATTATTAATTCTTGTGGCCCGCGAAGGGTTTCTGAAAGACAAATGTGGCCCACGAGCCAAAAAGTTTGGACACCACTGCTTTATCCTATGGGACGGAATCGACATAGGTCAACAGGTGTTTTACTAACCGCACCGTTCTACACGATGCCTTTGCCGGCTTCAAGACACTGACAAACAAGAATCAGTTCTCGAACGAAGCACATATAAATAACTCAAGACTGCGCCGCTTATCGAACGCATCGCCAAATGGCAAACAGCGACGAAATTCAGGAACGCTATGGAAAAACTTCCAAATGGGCACAAGAAATTCTTAACACACCCCGACATTGCTGTAAATGTCACCCCAACATTAGTAATTAAAAAAAAACAGACAAGAATTTCGAACCAAAAACATTAAGAATAACCGAAATACACAATTGCGCTTAGTTTACGTGAGGGGAATATTTACCAATAATTTGCATCAGCTATTACGTCGCGCTAAACAGATACATTAGATCATTCAATTAAGCACAATTTATGCACGGATCATTTGTATTCACGGTCCTTCAACTTGACAACAGCGTGTCCGTACAGCGCCATGTTCATCCGGGAGAACCTTAACAACCCTTTCGCAGAGGCCACTGGGAACGAAACGAACCGCTTTCAGTTACAACTTACAAGCACAATGTCGCCCACTTCAGGGTTGCCCTCTTTTTGGCACCACTTCGGACGAGCAATGACAGTTCGCAAATAGTCTCACGCAAACCTCTTCGAAAATCGAGATACAAGGTATTGCACATGGCGCCAACTTCGTCGGGCGTAGCTGTCGTTTTCGTCAGTACGTGTTGGCGGGAGGCCGAAGCTCGCGTTGACTCGAAGAAGATGGATTGGCGTTAACGGCGTTTCTCCGTCGGTGTCCATCGTAACAGGAGTTAGTGGACGTGAATTGACTATTGACTCTGCCTCCAGCAAAAATGTTTCCAGTTGGTCACCGGTAAGAACACGGTCGTTGGTGAGGGATGACAGGACACGTCGAACACTGCGAATCATTCGTTTCCATGCTCCGCTCATCTGGCTTACGGTCGGGTGATTGAAGCTCCATTGGATGTTGCTCTGCCGAAAATGTTCGTAAACCTATAGCTTGTCGAAGCACGCGTTCAGCTCCAACCAGATTGGTTTCATTATCTGAGTAGACATCCTCCACCGGGCCTACGAGCAACAAAACGATGAATTGCGTTAATCAAGGTGTCGGTGGATAAATCCCTGGCTACCTCCAGATGCACCGCCCTCGTTGTCATGCAAGTGAACCGGAACCCGTAACGTTTTACTTCACTGCAGCGTTGACGAACCATTAAGGGTCCGAAATAGTCCACTCCTACATGCGTATAGGGTGGGAAACCAAGCTGCAAACGCGCATCTTGGCAACTCTGTCATCAGCTGCTTTCCAGGCTTTGCTGCCTTAAGGCGGCATTGATTGTACAAGTTAATAATTCGATGCACAGTAGCTGTTGCCCCAGTGACCCAATACCTTTCACACAACACAGCTAAATTGTGGTTCAAACCAGAATGACCACATTTAACGTGAGAGTCACGCACAATTAAATGCGTGAAGTGAGAAAGCTTTAGCAGGATTGTCGGATGCTTCGTTTCAAAGCCCAAAGGAGCCAGGCGACCAACTACTCGTAAGATGCCATCCACCAAGAACGGATTCAACTTATCAATAGAAGTCTTGCTGACGATCTTCCGCTTGTCATCTCACAAACCTAAGATCCACTGAGTGAAGTGCTGCTGTTGAATATACTTCACACAGATTATTCGAGCGTAACTCGAGTTCGTGTAACTCGACCACTTTAAGGAGATTGCGTGGAGTCTTCAGGTGGACGTTACATAATTTGTTCTTCAAAGACACCTGGAACGTTCTGAAGCAGGCGGTAGCAATCTTTAATCTGTAAAGACTGGTAAAATGGTGCAGCAAACACTCGGTAGGCGTACAATCGGCCACCGCTGAAATTGTATTAACCGTTTCAGGCCTCTCCAAAACTTCAAGAGGGACTTCCTCTTCACAATCAATGAATTTCTTTGGCCAAGCTGCCGGTTCCTCTGACCAAAAGTCCGAGCCATTAAACCATATTTTAGTCTTACCAAGCTCTAAGACTTGGCACCTCGCTTGGCACCCCGATGCAGCACCTCGCGAAAGCAAATCATCCGGATTTTGTTCCGATGGTGACGTGCTTCCAATTTGCCACGCAAGTGTGCTTCCAAATCAAGGCCAGTCTTCTGGCGACGAACAAGAGAAATCGCTTTCGATCGTTTCGTATAATTTGAAGAATGGTAGAGGAATCAGTCTAGACTATTGAAGGCCGCAAATCCAGTTCCTTTTTTACCGTGATGTCTAGTTTGACGGGTGAGACTTCATCCTGCGGGGCTAGTTGAGACTTCGGCATTATAAACGAGCATAAAATGTTATTCTCGTTATCTAAGGAACGCAAGAAACAAACAACGCAATAAGCGGTAATGGATGCATCTGCAAAGTAATTCAATTGGCACCGTTCCATGTCACCGTATAAGCTGAGAATGAGGCAACGTGGAAGTGCTACGTGTTGCAGTTGCGATAG
>Ga0210059_1010184_pt1 | contig 14561 bp, 8 predicted proteins | sample Ectturendosymbi2_FD_188042 | JGI IMG/M metagenome (GOLD analysis project Ga0210059, IMG submission 188042) | Ecteinascidia turbinata endosymbiont from Florida, USA - Sample 2 (SPAdes) (version 2) | ecosystem: Host-associated > Tunicates > Ascidians > Unclassified | place: Key West, Florida...
AGATCCTTGCATAGACTTGTTTGGATTTCAGTTCGTCTTGCAGCATTTGTGCATTCTGCTGTTCGTTGCATCACGGGTTTATCATAAGGTCATTGCCTTGCTGCTTAACATACATATTGTCTCATAAGAATCGCTCACTACGTTCTCCTTTATGTCATTTGCTGCATATGTATCATAGGCTTTTTGTTCTGTGTCGCTTTTTATTGGAATTTTGGTCAAATCGTGTTGTGAACAAAACTTGCTCACAACAATTAGTACTCGAACTGATGATAGCAGCAGCGACCTCCTAAACGTTTATAAAATTTCTTTGTCATTTGTTTTGACCGTTATTGCTTTTGTCATTAGGCTGTTCAAAGACAATTTTCTATCGTGTACCAAATCACATAGGTTTTTAATTTGCAAACTCAAGATTTGATGCTTTGTAGAAAGCCTATTTTGAATATTTGTCGATGAATATTGTTTTTCAAAGTTAAAATGGCTGATCATACCGAATCCTGTCAGAAAAACATTGATGAAATTTTGCTCCAGCTTCAAAGTGCTTTCACTTCCTGATTGTATCCAAACACCTTTAATTGAAAAGTACGAACTGCAGGGACAATTTAAATCAAAAGTTAGAAACGCTCTGGAAACAGCACTCGGAATCACCTTCTTACATTTTGATGAAATATTGTGGAGAAAATGCGAGGTCGGTCATTACACTGGCAACCAGTTGCTTTGTGGACTTGTTGCCCTTTCTCGGGACAGAGAGTTAATTTCCAGCTGGTAGTGGTGTTGTTATGACTGTAGATGGCAAACTGCACTTGTCCATGTATTTCTGTTTGGGTGAAGGAGTGATTTTCAGAAGTCCATCTCCTAAAGACGAAGAAAAGAAAAAATATTTCAACAAAATATTTGATGAAAATTGTGTTGAAATCTTTCAAGATAACCTGTATCACCAGCATTATTACACAGAAGATAAACTGCGGGACATTCGAGCTGCTGTTCCGGAGATGCTGCCTACATTTCTGAACCAGCAAATCTCAGAAACTCGCCTGGAATACAGACACGCATTTACTGGACTGTTTCAGGAGTTGATCATTTTTGAAATGTGTGGCAACAAGTTACACGAGTTCATTGCATTGCATTTGCAGCTTGTATTTGGCTGGCAGTCAACCACTGCCTTTCGCATAAATTAAAAGCTATTTTTGGGGACTGGTATTTTCAAAGTTTCAGGTTGTGGAAACGTTGGAAGCAGGAAAATCCCAAAATTTCTGATTCGGAATTGAACAAGCGTCAGGCAGATGTGCAGGCCGCAAGCCAACTGGAAGCTGCCAGATTTATTGTTAAAAGGTACAAGAACTATACACCATTCAATTGTTTTGGCTTATACCCTAATATTGCGGTTAACAATTTCTTCTTCTAACCCTGAAATTTTCTTTTATTTGTGAGAGAGAAAGTCTCTTGTGTCAAACTCGGATGAAAATCCTGTGAAAATCGGTTTTAAGTTTAGACTAATACAGTACTTCCTATATCTGAAGACATCCGTTAGCATATTGTGCTTCTGCGCAATTTTCTTGTCTCGCACATTCACTTCCATTGCAACGTTACGGGCGATATTTTGACGGTATGTCGTTGTTGACATTTATGCTATCAGATCTGATGGGTCCTGCTTTTCTCTTCATAGAGTGAGGGGAAAAGTAAGGGGTTAGCATAAACAAATCACTTGGCAAACCTTTGAATGTAAATGTTGAAATGTTGCAGTTTTATTAACTGCAGATGCTCTGCGTACGGTCTGCAAACGGAAGTTCACACACGATTAAGTAGTGCACTTTTGCGACTTAAATTGGAAAATGACCTAATTTGACTATTTCGAAATGCTGCATTCTTATGATAATGCCAGCAGGATTCAAAGAACGCATGCATTAGTCCATTGACCCTTCCTGTTGCGTAAATGCAGTTTTACAAAATAAGTTATGTTGGAGTCTTAAAGTTCACTTGCTGATTAAGTGTTCTTAAAAAACAAATTTAGGAAGAAAAGAATGCTGTGCTAAATCCGACGTTGGTTGGCCGTTGTCCTGAAAAGACGTTTGCATTTGATGATCAGCTCTAATTTTCAGAGCAGTGTTCTACCGTTGGTCTTCATGCATTTCGAAATTCGAAAGACAAAATCATGAGTAAGGGCCATTGTATATGACCTAAAAAGCTTCATAATATGACCTTATTTTTCAGAAAATATGACTTTATATGACCAAATCCTGTACAAAAAAGCATTGCCAGCGAAAATAGGCATAAAAATAGAAGGCCCGTGGTTCGTTGAAGCCCTACTAAAAAATACAGCTCAAAAAATGATCAGAAGAAAGAGCTTGGTTTAAAGAAATTTGACAACGTAAATGGACCTTGGTTTATTTACAGTATTTGGGGCGGGGCGGCAAGAACATGCATTTTTAGGCGGTGCATTACATTTCATCTAAATAACTTCGTTCACCTCCGTCTGTGCCAATATTCAGGTTCAGTTTGCAGAATGCAGCTTACTCTCAGTGATATAGTAGTTTCACCTGAACAGGGACGGATCCAGAGGGATCGATCGCCCTCCTAAAACTTACAAAAGTAACTTTATTCACCATGATTTTTAGCAAATCGGAAAACAGCATTCGCGATAAAAAGTCGTCCATTGTTTGGTCAGAGAAGTGTTGCGAGGTATACTTCATCCCTCTTACAGTAGCAGAGCTGTTGTGAGACCTGACTTCCTAATATTACTGATATTCCCCCCCGCCCGTAACTTACTGGCTGGACCCGATCCTGCAACCTTATATTTTGAGATTGTTGTAATGTTTTCCTTATTGAGTTTGGTTGAAAATAAGACTTTATGACCTAACATGGAAAATAGGACTTTTTATAACTTTATAGATTTTGTTACAGACGTCGTAGGGGTGGAATTTTTGTTTTAAAATTTGTTTCACAGCTTCCTGAAACACAGAAAAAATTATGACTTTTATTACTTTAAATGCCCCTAATCATGAGAGTTCAAATCGGTAAAGGAACATTTTATGGTGTAAAAACAAATATTCATTTTGAGAATTAGATTTTAATCTAAGTTATTTTTCTTGTCACCTGCTTAAGTAGTTTATTATTTCACGGACTCGCTTCCCTTTCCTTGCTTCCCCATCACTTTCTCGCCACGTCAGACACAAGTTCTTAAGCACTTGCGGCAATTTCTCTCACCATATTACAATGAAGCAATAAGCATTCGAACAACGGGCTCTGTTGTATTTGCAGAAGAATCACCATCAAATGCTATTTCTTTAATCAAATACGTGACATTAATGGTCACCAGTGTTGGTATTCCAAAGTAACCAGATTATACAGCTTAAAACAAAAACATTTCTATAGATCCTTATAGATGTTGGTTTTTCCGTAAGGTCACTTGAAATACTTCAGCACTTCCACAGAGAGCAGTGAAATCTGCAGAATTCATGGTGCAATAAAAATTCTGCTCTTATTTATAAAACTGCGTCAGATACAGCAATATCAACTTTCTTTTCACAGCAAAAATAAGTGAGAACATTCGATACTTCTCCGATAAGTAGCATAGGGAACACAAGTCACAAAATGTGGAGTTTTTCAACTGACTTAGAACTGAGTAAAGACTAAATTCGGTCAGAATATGAAATTTGACTGTGGGAAGTCCTGATACAACTCTGAGAGCTTCAACTAACATCAAAGCATAGTTTTTTCACATGCTCTCTTTCTTGGTGAATTTCATTGCTCCTGTTTTTGTGCATAAACTTCACATTCTCTAAAGATCTTGGTTCCAAGTTCATTAACTACCTTTTCTTTCAGTCAAAATTAAAATCGTAAAACCTACATTGAAGACTCATGTGGTGCATGAATAAACTTTGTTGCAGCCTACATTGCTCAGCTTTTTAACGTGCGGGAAGTATTGGCCTTGTTATTGCTCACTTGAACACTCAGGCTTTTGGTGAATCAGCAGAAATAGCGTCAAGTGGCATGAAATATAACCTAACAAACTCTGAAATCTTCATATAAAAGGACCTATTGCTAAGTCGTTCAAAAAAACTCTTGTTTCAGAGGTGTTTTGCTTTGTTTTACTTCAGTGCATGATTAATAAGAATACAGTTGCCCTTATTTCATTGTACTGTTGATCATGATTTTGTTATGCAAATTATAATCAACCAACGTGCTGCAACCTTCGCGCAAATGCGTGTGGTGCAGTTCGTTTTGTTTTTATAAGACTCTGTTTAAGGACGTGCAGAAGCCTGGTGTTGCCCGGGGCAACTGCTTCATTGTTTGCCCCCCTGCCAAATTCTAGTGTTGAGGAATGTGAAAACGCAGGCATTTGAAACACGTAAAAACTAGTTTAAGCTAAGCTTCGAAAATTTAAATTCTAGGTACATCATTTTAATTTTTTGCAATTTCACTCTTTGGATGCCCCCCTGCCTTGGATGTCCGTGGCTGTCGCTCCGTTTGGCCCCTTCTGCACGCCCCTGCTCTATATATGTTTTGACTAAAACTTTCTCTTCCTAATTCATATTTGTTGGATTTTGGATGCATGGGGTAGATTACTAATATGCCGGCTGCAGTTCCGTCAAACACGAGCGCACCTTTTTGGAAAATTACTGACATCACGGACAAATATATGTTATTAATGAACAGTACTACTGGCGATGTTAAGAGGCAGCACAACCGGACTTCAACCGAATTGAGTCCTGCATGGCTCTCCCATTCAGTTTCCTAGCCTTTTCTATTAAAACATTGCACTTATTTCGCGTTTTTGAAGTATTAGCCTATTCAACCTATTTCGAGTTTTGAAGTTGGGTAACGTCGCAAACGTATGACCTTAAGACTTTGTAGTGAAACAGGTCTTAACACACACACTGTTGTCATGCCTCCGCTCAGTCGCGCACGGAAGTACATGAATAAATATCACTCACAAATGATAGGACAAAGCTTTGGTATGACACACATTCTGTGCTGAACATTTAATCAAAGTGAAAAAAGCACCTCGGTGGTATTTTGATACCAGCCACAGACTCCAAGCGTCTATTGGCATTAAGCTTCTGTTCCCTCTGACCACCTACGAACGAACAGCCCTGTACTGCTAAGAGTTCTTATTCTCATGCCAAAGTCATGTATCTGCCAAATATTGCTGCAGGTTTTTCACAGGTATCTGTACAGATTTGGGTTTTAAAAGTATGAGAGATCTTGAATCATACCTGCATCATATTAAATTATATGAAAGGGCAAACAAATCGCATTTGTCATTAACATGGCGGAGTTAGTGTATCTCCGATCTCAACCTTTCATTGAAACTTTACAGCTCGGCAGAAATCTCTTATTTCGTTAATAAAAATCTTTTTCGTCGAACAACCAGGTGCATCAGAATAAATCGCATTATCAGGCTTGTCCTTGGGAGCTTTTTCTATCCCATCATCCCGTTCCGTCCATTGCAACTTGCGACTGTCCCATCCAACCCCATGGGATTCCTTAAGTACTGTAGTAATACGAAGTACATCATATCATGTGCATATATATTCTAGCGTCTACAGAGTCGTGGCTAAGGCATCTATATTCACCCCTATCGGGGAGGGGGCAGTAAAATTGGATACCTTCTTTCAGTTTTCACCTAAACAGAGGCCCAAATATTTTTCTTTGGGGTCCACTGCACGCCTACGTCTAAGACTTACTGTGTTGTGAACATGTAATTTTAGTTTTGAGCTTCAAAACATTCATAACATATGACGTGAAATTGCTAAAGATGGAACATCGGACAAACTTTAAGTCCGCTGTAACGGAAAAATCCCATTCCATCGGAAACATCCCATGCCCATAAGGCTTAGAATATCTCATTAATGTCTTCCTATGTGACTGCAACCTGATATACAACGTTTTAATGCAGCACAAGTTCACTGGATCAGCGGGGTGTTTACGACAAAAGCGAAGTTTCAAGAATTGTTGAACAAGTCCGTCGTTACTTTCAAGTTGATGAGACATATTGAACGCTGTAACATCGTTTTTGAGAGTTATGCAATATATGTTTACTGTCACATACGAAACGAAAATGTGCTTCAAATATGGCGTAGAATTTTTGTACAGTAATTGCTGATAAAAAATAAATGCACATAGATTTTAATACAAAATATCTACCATGTAGATATTCGAGGAAATCTGACGCGAAAGCGATTTGCTGTAGTAAAATGCTTTGAAATGCTTGCGCTTACCAATAATAAGCAATAATTATCAATAATATCCAAGTTACGAAGCACCACAGAGGTAAAACCAGAACGATTGAATCTGTTCGCAAAGTAAAATGCTTTGCGAGCAGATTCGACTGTTCTCGTATTGCCTCTGTGGTACTTCGAAACTCAATTGACAAGTGCAGTCAGAATTTTCGGAGAGTTGTCTAGGCACAGCATGGCTGGAAGATTCCTCGAATGCCGTACGCCACTTGTCAACGACAAGGACAGAAAATTCTTGCTAACTGTGTTTTCGAGAAATGTTGGAATTTTACTGGAGCAGGAAAGAAATTCTAGAAATTTCGAAACTGCCAGCCCGCAACCCACAACGAGACTGGTCACGTGGACACACACGACTGAACAGAACTTTGTTGACTCATTCTAAATTGGTGCCATCTAACAATTAGCACAAAGGACTTTGTTTAGTTTCAGTTGTCTACAGCAGCATGCTTTTGCAAATACAGTTGTTCGTTCTATTATCGACGTTAGCTTCGACTCTTAGTTCGGTTATGAATGAACAATTATTATCTTTAGTTCGGTAATGAAGGTGTAATAGTCATGGTGTTGTATAATAAAAAAATCCGCGTTTTTAATGTGCTGTATTTCAAAATGTGAAAGTTTTGCTCTAGCTTTTCATCATTTCACCTGTAAGTTTACTTGTAATTACAGAATTGAAAATGCGTATTTGACGCGAAATCGACTTCCTAGTAAAACACTGCGAGCAGATTCGGCTGTTCTCGTTTTACCTCTGTGGTACTTCGAAACTTGAATCTAATGTGTTTTTTGCACATACTGGGTTTAAATTGCTTCAACAAAACGATCTTGCGTATCATCAGAAGTTGTTTTTGTTTCGCGTAATGCAAAGATATTGAATCAGTTTTACATTGCACCAAAATGAATTTATTGGTTGTTTGAACGTAAAAAGATCTTTAACGCCAGTGACTCAAGGTGTCGGCGATGCGTGAGCGATCTGTCCAACGTTACTCAGAGGTATTTGGTTTCTGACCAGAAGGACAGGGTTTCGTTGTTGAAGTGGACTTTCAGCTCATGTCTAGCTTCCTTGCTGTTAAAATGGAAGGCTGCCGACACCGTTTTTGAAGTGCTGAGCTTTAGCCTCCAGGTCTGGAGGTATTCACCTAGCATTGCCATGTCCTTGCTAAGCACCCCTTCCACTGCCTGCCAATCTCCATCAGCATGCATGATTGCTAGATCCTCAGCATATGCATACTTTCTGGAGATGGTGGTTGGCAGGTCAGAGATGTAGATGTGGAATGGAAGGGGTGCCAGGACGGATCACTGCGCGACGCTGTTCTTGAAGCGTCGTAACCTGCTCCGTTTGCCGTTTCCGGAAGTAAGGGTGACGTTGCCGTTGCCAACCATCGCCATGATCATGCGGACCATTTGTCTGTGCAGGCAGTAGTCGCAGCAGCTTACAGGTGAGGCCGAGATGCTATACAGTGTCGTAGGCTGCTGTGAGGTCGACAAATTAAGCTCCAGCCTTCTTTTTAGCCGAAAAGCTATCCATGATGTCCTATGTCAGCAAGGTGACCTGATCTACGGACGACCTCCAGTGTCGAAAGCCCGCCGGCTCCTGCGGGAGCAATGGGTCAACGATTGGTTTGACACGAGCGTAGTTGAGTCTCTGTTGCTTGATGTTTCTTATTACGAAGAAGCTTCTAGAAAAAAAGCTGCTTTAGACGAGGCCTTTGCTAAATGTTTGGAGGTGTGCAAACAGGATAGTTCTGAGTTACCATGTAGTGAAACCTACCAAACAACAAAAGAAGCAGAGGCCACGTGTTTGAATTGCAACTAGGGCTGGTTCGGATATCAATAATTTTTACTATCCGGATAACGGATATATCCGGATATTTGTATTTTAACTAACCGGTTAACCGGATAATACCCGCTAATGTCAGACAATTGATTTTACGAGATTTGCGTGATTAATTGATTGCAAATTCATGACACAGTTTTATTGTAAATACACAAAATGCAGTGCGCAAGCGGATATGAAGAAAATCATGCACCGTTAAACTTTATTGATTCTGCAACGCATTTCTTATGAAGCACAACCACTGCCTCGTCAAGGGAGCCGCTGGGCTCCGGGCGGCCCCTTCTCGGGGGCGGCAAGTTGTTGATTAAAAGATAGTTTCTGGAAGTAGTTTAAACTCTTCCTGTTTTGTGCTTAGCCCTGAAATACTTGATAATGTGGTAGTGTAGGGAAAATACGAATAAAAGGTTTCCTTAAAACCTGAGTAAAATCCAGTGTTCTAAACTGCCCCTGTGTTTGTATTGAAATCAGGGTTTCGTCCAACTTACTTGGATGGCAATTGCCCTTTAGTCCCTGCATCTTTTTCCTCGTCCCTAACCAACGCCATTTCCCTTCAGGCTCCACCCCAGTCAAACGTACTCTGAACAAAGGATAGAGATAACATTCGACCGTGGGCTAGCAAATATCACTGGTCGGGGAGCTCAAGGTTAAAATTACCACTCTCCAGTCAAAATCTAATAAACAAGCCCTGCTTGAAATCACCATGATAGTAAAATTTGTCTTAATATTTTTTCTGAAATCGTTCGATCTTCAGAAGCACCCCAGCGGCACATAACCTGACACCCATCGGCATTGGCCACAAACATTTTGGCACGTTTCATGCTATTATTGAATATTTAGTTTAAGATTTTCAATAAACAAGTACCACAAACCTAGTCAATAGGTGGGTTTATCAACATTACATTTTAGCGAGTAAAGTGAAGACATTTGCAAAGGTTAGTTTCGGTTAGTTTCAATAAAACTGATGCTTCCCCCTATGTTTCCTGTGCATCATGCTGTCGGAAAAACACGTTCTTGAAGAGAGATAGTGCAGTTGGTGTGTTTGCGTGGGTAATTTAGAGGTTCATTGTATTGTTGAACTACAAATAGAGTGAATCAGTGCCAGCCGGTAGGCAATGTGGGTTTCGTAAAAGATTTGACTCCATTGTTCAGTGGTGCACTCAATATTTGCAGTCGTAGTAAATGTCATTTCAACAAGAAAATGTTGGAAAAGGTGTTTCTCTGATTTTGATATACTGGAGGCTACGATCCTTAGTTTGAAAACCTAGCTTAAGGGGAAACGATATGCTAGTAAGGGCAAAGGATTTTAGTTATGACAAAAGATATTTAGTTATGATTGTGCTGGGGGCTTTTATAAAAAGGGACATTAGCCGAAACTGTTGCACAGCTTAATAATGTCTGTACGAAATTAAGTTGTTCAGTGCGATTACTGTCAATCTTAAGACGCTGTTGTCACCTCTGAGCATTAAAAAAGGCGGACGTCCTACGCGACAGGGTTTGGCAATACAGTTTTTGGAACAGCCTACTCTGCGTTTGTTGCTAACGGAATAAACGTAAAGAGAAAAACTATGCACACGTAATTGGAAGCAGGCTGGTAACCAGCTTCTCCGGTGGGGGAGGCGAATCCCTCCTAGAAAAATTTTCGCCCCCCTGGAAAACTGTGTCGGTGGACATAGTTTAAAACTATTGAACATAGTTCAAAATTTTTGAACCCCTCTCAGAAAACTATTCGCCCCGCCTGGTGTCCCAAGCTGGTTACGGGCATGATTGGAAGAAGCCCAGCCCAATAGCTAGACCAAGTTTGCAGGTCACGATAGAGGCTCCAACGCAACACATGTCAACCAGAGCCGCTTTTAAGTCTATTTGACAAACTTTATCTAAATGGGCCCGCACCGCGACAGAACTAACGTTTGAAGCCTTTTATATGTTCTAAGAGAAATCAACCACTATTGAAACGTTGGGTGATCAAATAAATTTTCTTTGCGTTACTGAGATTATAATATTAAATTTATTATTTTAGCTTACTATGCAGTGTATATACTTTGTTTTCGTTTAAGATGGGATACCACGCGAAATGTAAACATACATAAATGTTAACCTGCAGTGTAGGTATCCCACCATCACTGCTCAAATTGGGCCCCGCAAAAACACAGTTTCTGTGTTTTCATCCCCTAGCCTAAAATGAGTAAACGATTGAAGCTAAGTGGTGGGGCATACCGCAGACTGAAAACCAGCAGGAATGTAAGTTTTAACGAAATATGCTGGATCCATAGACGTACACGAAAAGAAAACAGAAAAAATAGGAAGAAAAAAATAGGAAATGATGAGAAAGCTGGTGAACGGGCAGAAAAGGCAAGACCCATAATTGAGAATGAGAAACAAGACCCCTCCAGTTTCTGAGTGCTTGATTCTGATGTTCTCGATGTTTTAATATTCCTCACATCGTTACTCAGTACAAAACACGATCTTCTCTCATTTTGAAGTATTGTAAGCAAATTGGAGAGGTGGAAAGGGAGGCAATTTCACAGTCGGTCCCGAGCGACACTTAGCGTCGCTACACCACTAAGCACAATGTATCGATTTTAGAGTCGTGTGAACGAGACCAGAGTTAGTCCACACGCATTGAATACCCCTTCTGCTTCAACAGAAGTGGGCTGGATAGTAAGCAGAGCTTCATAGAGAGTTTGAAGATTGGCAGACCGTTGAAAAAAGTGTAAAACGCATTAGTAGCGGCAGTTTTCTTTATCCGGTTAACCGACAGAAAAATATCGGGGAGCAAAAAAACTGTCTATTATCCCGTTAACCGTTAAACCAGAGTTTTTGTAGGGAGCTGTAGGGACCCGATTCGGGTCCCTAGAATTGAAAATCGGGTGCCTGAATTCGGAGAAAATTATTATCGGGTCCCTAGAGTCAGGGAAATCGGGTCTCTACAGGTCCATACCGGGTACCTAATATTTTCATTAAATATACCTGGTTCCACCGTTATCCGGATAAAACAACACTACTTGCAAGGTAGAAAATTTATATGTGATCAAAATTGTGAATAATTCGCACAGCTGTGTACTGTTTAAAGAACGCTCTGCTAGTGATGTGTGTAGCTCAGCGTAGAAAAGGCTTCCGTGTTTTCCATCGCCAGGAAACAGGAAATGGTTGCACTGCAATTAAAGCAAACAAAATTGCGTCTGGAGCTCGAGCGAGCGCAAGTGGAAGCCGAGATAAACCGGGTAAAAGCTAATTTTCAACGACCAAAACAAGATATATAATTAAAAAAGCACGATCGGTGTCTCGAATGGAGCAACTGAAGGAGACAATGTCGTAAACTGGTTCCGAAGCCCAAAGAGCTGTTGCAGCGTCACAGAGCTTTGGTCAAATACCGTCCAGGTGAGCCTGGTTGCAGCAACGACACTGGTATCTCTGTCCGTAGGTGTTGCTGCTGGAAATAACTTGACGACCATTTCTCCGTATGTAATTTCGTCTTCACCGCCTATCACTGGTGGCAGCAAGCAAACGCTTCAACTGATGACGTGCTTGACACGAAACCAATTTTGAGGGTTTGTGCAAGGGAGTTCATTCCGAAGCAACGTGTGTTTGCTAACCATGACGAAGCTCTGTCAACTTTACGTGAAACACAGATGCGCAATGGCTTTTGATGGGACCGGCACCACTCGCATGTTGCGAGCGTGGTGCAAAGTGATTCAGTGACTTTCGAAATAATCAGGGGCCTGAGTTCGATGGTCCGTCAAGTTATTGCTCTACATGGGAGGAACTCACCTACTTCCAACGGTATTTGTTTGCACTATTACGGATTCATGTAATGCTTTGAAGAAACCTTAGTGAAACAAGTTTCCTATCCCGCGAAATCCCACTTCGCATCTTATAGCGTATTTGATCGATATATTTCAGGACGATATATGTCAGGATACACCCACGAAGCTATGAGGTCTTGTAATGTTTTTAGATTGCCTTCAGAAGCTTTGAAGAAAGCTCGTGATAAACTTGCTATCATGTTTGGGAACAAGCATGTGTTTGTCAAGGCTCATTTGGAATTCATTACGTAGAGACTCCCTTTCAGAGACAATAGAAAAAGTCTAGGCAATTAGACAACCGATAGCCTAAAGCCAACTGCCACACTTCCATTGTTGAGTGGCGCTACGATTTCGAATGGAATTCATCACAAAGCTTTGCTGAATGTGCTTAAAAGATACTTAATCATTTACAGAGGAAGGTCAATAGCAGGGTCGACGTAACTAAATCGGTTCTCCCGGCTACGTTTTCTGAGCCATTGTTTCTCGGTTTAGACGCTGCAGATCGTGATCATTCACTTTTCGGCGTGACGTGGAAACCTTGCATTTTAGAAGCATTCGACTAACGCTGCGCAAACCGTCCTTTGTGTTTTTACCATTTTCCCTTCTTTCCACGGCTTACCCGTTGTGCAGTGGAGTGGGAGGAGGGGTTGCAAGCACACACCCAAAGTTTTGGTTTGTCAAATCCGGGCAAAATCCGTGAAAATCTGGGCAATATATATGAAAGTGTTTATAAAATACCTGAGAATCTGGGCAAATAACCTGAAAATAAAGCAAAAATGGCGCCCATCGTTGTTTGATTTTCAAAAATTGGCACCCAACGTGTTCAGAACCACATGAGGATCTTTTTTTGGAGGTCATCCCAAAACAATATGTTCATGATCTGTGTGGGAGTAAATATTCGCACAAAGAGTTGCTTGAAAACTTTTCAAGCAAGCTTGGGGAATTTCGAGGAAAAAACTTTTGCACCCCCAAAATTTGCCTACTCATACACCTATGCCGTTGCGTTTCGTCTGATTTGTTTCATCAATCGACTCTTGCGTTGCAAGTGATTGTCTTTATGCGCAATTGCTCTATACCGTATTTATTCGATTGTACACCGCGGCTTATAAAGTGAACTGAACTACAATCAGAACTCAACGACTTTAATAATTAAAGTTTAAACGATCTCGAAAGTCGAATAGTCACAGCTCAATGAAACTGCATTACACCGAAACTGTAGAAAGGGCACAACACTAAGTCGCTGCCAAGCACATAACAGAATGAGACTTTCTAGGGACTTGGCGAGCCCAACGAGGAAAGCACGCGGATTGACCAACACGCCACAAGCAGTGCCTCCGGCTAAACGTGGCAAAGCATCAACACAAATCACCGCATTCCTCCCCGTCTAAAGGAAATCGTAACTGCAAGTGGCAAGAAAATACAGTAAGTACGGGCATAAAGCACAACAGGACACGACAGTAAGTACGGCTCACCGCGTGATAATCATGAAGGTACATAACGTAACGGTGGTACCCCCTGTTACTTCTACCAGAACGTCGTGGAATGCACTCGGGCTCAGTAAACAAGTCACCTTCATTTACAGGTGAGTCGCTCTGCGGATTGTCCGCACACACATCACGATTTATGCGGGAGGCAGAGTCACTCTCCACATCTTCCCCATTTACATCCAACGACTCAGGAAGGGAACGTTGCTCTGGTGGATGCCGTAAGGCGACATTGCCGGGACAAGGCGCCAAATCACGCAAATTAACACTGACTTCACGACCGCCGCGATAGCGTACTCGAGCAAACATAGGATTCACAAGTTCAACCTCCTCAACCAAGGGTTCGTTCTTACTCGACCTAGCAAATCGTTTAAGATAAGCTTTTCGGCCGTCAGTCAGCCACGACGACAGGGATTCGCCCGAACCAGACCTGCGCTGGAAGTTAAAGAAACGTTCATGAGGGATAATGTTTGTAGCAGTTCATAATAACGAACGCACAGAATGCAGCACATCCTCCAAAACAACTTCCCAGCACCATAGAGGCAATTCTTGTTTTTTCAACGCTAGCTGTGCAACAGTTTTCCATACATGCAACAGTTTTCTCTGTTGTTTTTTCATCATTTCGTGCGGGGATTGCAATCAAGGGCAACTTACATTTGTTTCTTTATCATATTGTAAGGTCTCGATGACGCTCAGCCTTTCCTAGGCCACACTTTGTCGACCAAACTCTCTTTTCGCATTCTATTCAGAATCGAGTGTACCAACCGTCACAAGAGGGATTATGATGAACAGAAGGCAGGCAGTTGTAGTGGTGAAGCATCATTACCAGAATACCAGGACTGCCAAAAACGCGAAACCTGCTAGTACGCGAAAGTATGTTAGAGGCTTAGGCAACCTATGTACAAGTGCAGCTCACCATAAGTGCGGTTTACATTCATTTTTTAACACCATTTCGTGCGGCTTACACCCGAGGTCGGCTTACTATAAAGGGCGGCTAACAAACGAATAAACACGGCAGTTCATTATTTCCTTCTTGATGTCTGTACCCGAGATCTAGCACTTTTTTTGCAGTGTGCGCGATTGCAACCAAACTGCACAAATTTTCTTCATGTGGCAATGCATCTTACTTGAAAATTTTGCCTCTTGCGTTGCAATTCCCGCATCCCGTTTAGCTTTTTTTCGAGATCTCTTTGAGTTATTTGGGTCT